>OGGK01002284.1_pt1 | contig 10128 bp, 5 predicted proteins | sample 1571171 | NCBI WGS metagenome assembly OGGK01 (sample SAMEA2581958, study PRJEB24529) | metagenome | biome: Human gut stool | place: China | collected 2011 | reverse complement strand
TTTCCCTACACGACGCTCTTCCGATCTGCTGCGTAAAAGTAAATTGAATAAAGCGTCGGAAGAAGGAGGTTGGAGGCGGATTATTGTCGAGAAACCTTTCGGGAGCAGTTTGGAAACGGCACAAGCACTGAATAAACAACTGTGTTCGATCTTCGACGAAGAAGATATTTACCGGATCGATCATTTCCTGGGGAAAGAGACGGTACAGAATATACTCGTGCTTCGGTTTGCCAACCAGATTTTCGAGTCGTTGTGGAATCGGAATTACATCGATTCTATCGAAATTTATGCGGCTGAAAAATTAGGGGTAGAAAACCGGGGAAAATATTATGAAGGGGCCGGAGCATTGCGGGATATGATACAAAATCACCTGATGCAGTTGATGGGGTTCGTTGCTATGGAAGCTCCTTCGGCTTTCGATGCCAACCTGATGCGCGATGAAGTGGCGAAGGTGTTCAGGGCTTTGCATCCCCTGTCACCCAATGATGTGATTCGGGGACAGTATATTGCCGGAAAAGCAGGAGAGGAGAGTGTGGTCGGCTACCGGGAGGAAAATGGAGTTGCGGCGGATTCTACGACAGAGACGTATATCGCTATGCGCTTTTTTATAGATAATTGGCGTTGGGGAGGGGTACCTTTCTATTTTTATACGGGGAAACGCATGCAAGAATCCCGGTCTGAAATCGTGATTCATTTCAAGAATGTTCCGCATCGTTTGTTCAGCGGAATTTGTCCCCGTTCTTCTTGTAATGAGTTGATACTGAAAGTGGATTCGCCGGAAAGTATTTCGTTGAAATTCGGGTTGAAAGTTCCGGGATCGTTCTTCGAAGTTAAACAGGTGAGCATGAATTTCGCTTATGATTCGTTGTGTAATACCTATATTGCTAATGCTTACGAGCGTTTGTTGCTGGATGCGATGCAAGGGGATTCTACTTTGTATACCCGCACGGATGCCCTGGAATTAAGCTGGCGTTTTATCGATCCAATCCTGAAAGAATGGGCCAAAGATCCGGCCAAAGGGTTAACTTTCTATCCTGCCGGTAGTAATGGGCCTGAAGAACGGAAATGGTTATTGCATTATTCATTATAAAAGGTAACGATAGATAAAACGGGAACAAGAGAACTGTTTTCCCGTTTTATCTGTTTTTACCTGTTTTCACCGTAAATTTTATGGAAGAACTGACCCTGACGACACCTTCGATTTTGTTCTCGGCGATTTCGTTGATTATGTTGGCTTATACGAATCGTTTTTTGGCTTATGCATCGGTGATCAGGAGCTTGAAAACAGAACACGAACAAAATCCGACCCCTATGGCACAACGGCAGATCGACAATTTGCGGAAAAGGTTGTATATGGCTCGCTCGATGCAAATTTTCGGAGTATCCAGCTTGCTGTTGTGCGTGGTTTGTACGCTGTTTATCTATGTGGGATGGCAATTGGTTGCTGTATATACCTTCGGAGTGGCTTTACTCTTGTTGGTGATTTCTCTCGCTATCTCTATCCGTGAGTTACTGATATCGGTGAAGGCACTTGAATACCGATTGGATAATGTAAAAATTAAAAAGGAGGGGGAAGAGAGTTGTTGAGTTAAAAGAGTTGCTGAGTTGCTGAGTTACTGAGTTACTGAGTTGTTGAGTTATAGAGTTGAAAGAGTTGAAGGGGTATAGATGGTTGGATCAGAAGAATTTTTTAGATACCGATTATTTAATCCCAATAACAGAATGATTCAAATAATACTTAAATTTACCTTCCTTTCACAAATTTTCCCAGATCAACAGCATGGCAATTTAGTCATTCATCAACTCTTTTCAACTCAGTATCTCTTTCAACTCAATAACTCAGTAACTCAGCAACTCAGCAACTCAGCAACTCAGCAACTCAGCAACTCAATAACTCAGCAACTCTTTTAACTCTCTCAACTCTTCACTCCTGTCTATCGATTTGTTGCAAAGCGAAGGCGTATGCTCCGAGTGAGATGGCACGGCTGGCACCCAGTTTTGAGATGGTGATACCGATGCGTTTCATAGGGTCGTAGACTACTGATTTGTCGGTTCCGTATATTTTCAGTTCGCGGGACCCTCCTTTGGCAAATTCGACGAATTCATTGAAATCATCCAGGTCGTATACTTTAAACTGAAGCCGGCTAATGGTTTCACCGTTCATGCGTTGTAGTTGTCCCCTCATTTCTTTTAATAAAGCAGGCATGATATATTTACGGGCTGCGGTAATTCCGCCGCCGATGACGATCAGGCCGTCGATCAGTGTTGCTGCGGTTGCCATAGCATCTCCGGCGATTTCTCCGTAGTCTTCAAAAGTTTTTAGGACGGCTTCCCGATTCCCCTCCCGGGTCCCTTCTGCGATATCGAACATATCTTTGGGTTCGAGGTTGTGATCGGTATCTCCGGAATTTTTGGCATATTCACGTTTTAAAGCATGGATCGCCACACCATCTTCACAGATCACGTCGGGGTATTTTTTATTTCTCAGGCAGAAAGTCTCCACACAAGAGTTATCTCCGATGTGCATTTGTCCGTTGACGGTAAATCCGAATCCGAATCCGGTTCCCCAGGTATATCCCAATAAATTTTTATAGCGTTTGGCACTGTTCAGACGTTCCAGTTTGGAGTTGATTTCGGGCAATGCTCCGGCAAGTGCCTCCCCGTAAGCAAATAAATCTGCGTCGTTGTTGATAAATACAGGTATCCCGAATTTGTCTTCCAAAAAAGGACCGAGGGCAACCCCATCCCGGAAAGAAGGGAAGTTAGGCAGATAACCGCCGATGATTCCGTTGGGATAGTCGGCCGGACCGGGGAAAGCAAAGCTGATGGCTACCGGTTTTTCATCCAGAGCGTTGATTACTTCCCGAAATCCTCTTTCCAACGTTTCCAGGCATTGACCCAAATCATGTGAATTGGAAGGAAGAGAAATCGGTTTGATCACATCCTGATTGCCCCGGATAGCTCCGAAAACAAAATTAGTCCCTCCGGCATCGAGGGTAATTACTGTTCTTTTATCAGTTTAATACATTATACTTTTGTTTAAGTTTATAAATGAGATATAAAAATATAGTCTTATTGCACCTACTAAAACAGGTAAAATTACAAAAAATCTTTAATTTTCAGGATTATTCCGTTTTTTCTCTGTTTGAGTCAAGGAGATCGGATGGGTGAACCAAAAGCAAGACCCTTCGCCCTCTTTGGAGTTTACACCGATTTGTCCTCCCATTTGTTTTACCAGACTTTTGCAAATCGATAATCCTAAACCTGTACCTTGAACGAAAGTATTTAATTTGACGAAACGGTCGAATATGACTTTTTGTTTTTCTTCGGCAATGCCTTGGCCGGTATCACAGACATAGAGTTTGAGTTCATGATTCGGCAAGAGTTCATATCCCAGTGTAATCGTACCTTGTGAAGTAAATTTCAGCGCATTGTTGATGAAATTCGAGAGTACCTGAATCACCCTGTTTTTGTCACTGGTTATGTAATAAACCGGGGATTGTTCATCGAATATCAATTTGACTTGATGATTTTTAATCTTGATACTGTAAGACCGGACAATCTCATTGCAGAGTTGATAAACATTTACCCGGTCGTTGATAAATTTGAAAGTCCCTGCTTCAATTTTAGAAAGATCGAGGATATCTGAAATCAATTGTAGTAACAATTCATTATTTTCTTGTACAATCTTCAAATAACCGAAACGTTCTTCCCGGTCGTCCGACTCGGCCAACAAATCGGAGAAACCGACGATTGCATTTAGGGGTGTCCGGATTTCATGGCTCATGTTAGCGAGGAAAGCAGATTTCAAACGATCACTTTCTTCTGCCCGCTCTTTGGCTTCGATCAGGCGTTGTTCGGTTTCTTTCAATTCGGTGACATCATAATTGACACAGATCATGTCCAGCTTTTGGGGATCATCGTTCATTGTGTTACGGATTACATTGATCCGCGTCCATTTGTTGCCTTCGGCAGTGGTGATTCTCAAGTCTTTGAAAAAGCTTTCGATTACTCCGGCTTTCATTTGCTGGATGGACTTCAGGATATAATCCCGGTCTTCAGGGTGTACATGTTTGTATACACCGATGATTTCAGAGAGGGGCGTCGTTGCTTCTTCTCCCAGATTATAATACCATTGAGGGATCCCATAGCCGGTACGTGTCCAGATGTCGAATCTACAATATCCGATTTTGCCGAATTTGCTGACCATAGAGAACGAACTTTCGAATTCTGCCAGTTGGCTATATACTTGTGTGATTTCGGTATTGTCGATATTGATTAACAGGTAATTGATCAGATTTCCCTGAGAGTCGTAGAGTTCTGTTGCAGTTGTGTATATTTCAAGAAGACCGTTTTTCTTCGATGAATAATAATTTTTGATTGTAGAGAGAGGATATTTGATGCGGAAAGTAATGGCTTCTTTACGGCGCAACGCTTCGATAATATGTAAAGGAAGATTCGGATTTTCGAACAAATTGACTCCTAGTACCGTCTCTTTGTTAGCGATTCCGAAAATTTCCATATCTTTGGTATTCAGGTCTATCAGGAAACCGTTTTTGTCGTAAAGTTCAATTCCGGCCGGTAAATTGTCGTAAATATTACGCAGAATTTTTTCACTGCGGTCCAAAGCCTGATGAGTATTGAAAGTTTCCGTTATATCTGAAAACAGATAGATGACTTCGTCGGGACGGGTCATGTAGGAAATGAAATGAAAATATTTATTGATTCTGCTGACAAAATGGGTATCGTCCAGATAATCCTTGTTGGGTGACAGTGTTGTTAATTGGAGGAGATTGGATGAAAAATCCAAGCCTAGCGAGCTGGCCCGAAGACCGTTGAAGTTTGATTTTCCGGTGATTTTTTTAGCAGCCAGATTGGCGTCGGTAAACAACAGGTCTACGGGATTTTGTTGTTGATCGTAAAGAATCCGGGCACGTAGATAGCCCAATGGCATATGTTTGTATAGATTTTGCAGATAATCCCTTTCGGTTTGTGCCTCTTGCCGGGATTTTTGAAGCTCTATGTAAATATTGATGATATTGACCAGGGAAGTAAACCATTGACAATCTTCATCGCTCCACTGATGAAAATCTTCAACCACGTCGATTCCTACATATCCCCAAGCTCCCTGAGGAGACACCAGAGGTACGACGATAAGTGATTTTATCGATTGTAAAGCTAAAAATTCTTTTTCGGAAGCAGCTTCTTCCGGTAAGTCGTCCAGAGTGGATAAGACGATAGAATGTCCCGACATGATTTGTTCGGTCCACCAGACATTATCGGTGGTCGCCAGGTCGGTGATCAGTGTCTGTTCCTTCTCTATATTGTTATCTACTACTTCAAAAGTACAAGTCTGTGTTTTGATTTCGGAATCGTATTCGATGATATATGCCCGTCCTGCCTTGAATACCTGAAGAATATCCTGCAAGATTTTATTAATGATTTCGGATGTATTGTTGTTTTGCAGAAAAGACAGTAAGGTATATGAAATATTATTGAGCTGATACAAGAGATTATTTATCCTTAATGCAGCTGCTTGCTCGGATTTGGTCGTTTCCGGACTATCGACGATCTGTATCGAGCCTGTGATAATAGAATCGCCATGCGCATTTTTTTCCTGATGAAGTTTTTTGATATGAATCCAAATTTCTCCTTTCGGGCAAAGAATCGGGAAGGTCATATCGTAGACGTAAGGTTGTTCTAAAGTTGCGATTTCTTCACCGATCCGGAAACGGAAATCGGTACGGATCCTGTTCAGAAAATCTGCAAAAGACAATCGATCGGATGGTAAACCAGTCAATTCCATTATCTGTTTTGAAAAAAAATAGGTCTGGAGTCGGTAATCTGCTTTCCACCATCCAGTGCGAGTATCTGAGAGAATACGATTCATCAGTTCGTATTCTTCTAATGTAATTTCTGGCATTACTTTAAAACTTGTTTAATAATTCGAAGATGCGCACAATTAACAATAACGCACCAAATATAAACAATTGTAAGGAATTAGGGGGTTAAAATATGTAAAAGCGGGAACAATGGATAAAATGGAAAGAGGGGAAAGAATTTCAGCAGTTATAAGGGTTACAAGGGTTTCAAAAGTTTGAAAAAGGAACGCCGGGACGGACCTTTCGTCCCATTTTCGGAAAAAACTAAAAAAGCCACCTTAATAGTGGCTTTTTGCTCCTCAGGTAGGACTTGAACCTACGACCTACGGATTAACAGTCCGCCGCTCTAACCAACTGAGCTACTAAGGAATATTTCTCAAAAGCGATGCAAAGATATGGCTTTTTTTGAAAGTGACAAAATTTCATCAGAAAAAAAATGATTTTTTGTTTTTTTTACAAAGGAATAAATTAAAGTGATTAATTTGAAAGGAGTTGTAAAAAAGCTAAATTTGTCACGATTCATTATTCATGAAAAATTAATGTGTGTGGGTATTCGATTAATAATATCGGTGACATTTTTGTTACTGGTGGTGTCTGTCCGTTTACAGGCGCAGGATACGAAGGTATCTCATCCATTTATGTGGAAATCTTTTAATAATCCGGCCTATTCAGGTTTTGATGGATTAGCGGGTGTGAATATCGGTATGCAACGGTCATATTGGAGTAAGCCGTTGGATTTCAGGTCTTATTTTGTTTCGGCAGATTATGCCTTTCAGGAGAAAAGGACTTTCGGCTTGGGAGGTCTCTCTCTGTTTTATCAACGCGATCAGGAAAGTTCGGTGATGTATGTGACCCAGCTGTTTGCTGCCGCCTTGTCGGCCCGGGTGAAACTGTCACGTTCTACGGTGTTGCAGGTCGGTCTGCAACCTAGCCTATATTGTAAAAGCGTGGATCCCTCGAAGTTGACACTGGGAGATCAGTTCGATCCTTTTTACGGTCAGATTTTGGATATCTCCCCTGAGTTGATGAGTTTTTATGCCGATAAAGTGACGATATTCGATATGGCCGCCGGTATTTACGGTCAGACCGATTTCAATGTGGCCTGGCATGGGGTGGCTAGTTTGGAGTATGGGTTTTCTGTATATCATATCATAGAATCCACTCAGTCGTTTTTATCCGAACACGGGTCTGCTTCTTCCGAAGAAAATCTGTTGAATCGCCGGTATTCGGGATATGTTTCGTATGCACATCCTTTTGCTTTAGGGAATCAGATCAATACAGTGCTTTCTCCGTACGTAATGATCGATGTGCAGTCGGTTATGCGGAATTTACAATTCGGAGTTTGCTGGGAGGAAGAGCGTTTCGGACTGATCGGTCTGGGGGTCCGGGGGGATCAATTCGAAGGATTGCAGGTAGGTACCTTGTTAGTACATTTAGGAGTGAATATTCCGGGAGGACGTGATTCCGGATGGAAGATCGGTTATACCTGTGAAGTCCCGACCCATCAAGGGACGATGTATCAAAATACCAGTCATTCTTTATCGTTGCATTGGTATTACAGGATAGTTCCCAAACGTTGCATCCAGCGTTTCGATAATTCGCCGAACAATAGTAAGAGAGCCAGAATGAAACGGAAGAATAAGGCTTTTCATTTTTAAAATCCGCCGATCACAGGCGAATAAAAAGGATCAGATATGAAAAATCAGAAAAAATGCAGAAAAGGGATATACCGCTTAGCTTTACTACTTACTGTTTTGTGCTCGGCAGTAGGTGGTTATGCCCAGACTCAGGACGATTTGAAATTGGTCGATCCCGGCGGGTTTAAGTTGTGTAATGGAGATGCTGTGAACGGACAAAAGTTGACGGTTTACAATCAATGTGTGCATGAGGGCTTCAAAAAAGGAACTTTTAAAGTAGATTGGGGAGATGGCTCTGCTGTCGAAGAATGGGGAACCGAAGAGACGATGGAGCATGTTTATAGGGAATTCAAAGTGTTTAAACTGAAATTTTCCTGGACTTCATCGGATGGCAGTAAAGTACTCGAAAAAAACTATGATGTACTTCGGCTGAATAAGCCGGATGTCGCATTGAAAGTGAATGAAAAAGGTACTTGTTACGGTATGGAGTCTGAAATAAAAATTATCGATTATGATAAACAGACTTCCGGTACCGTTTATGTCGTGAATTTCGGAGATGGGCGTGATACGACTTTAACACAGGCAGAGATGATGAAAACAATGGGATCGGTGAAACATACTTTTCAGACCGATAATTGCCCGATAACGGTGGAATTGGAGGCTCGGAACGAGTGTTCGGACTACATGTTACCTTTACAGACGACCGTGACAACGGCCGTGGTTATTCCCCCGGAAGCGGCTTTTGATTTCGTAGCCCCGGGGTGTACCGGTTATCCTGTTCAGGTAATAAACCGTACGATTGAAGGACGGGATGTTTACTGTAATACAATAGCAGAATATATCTGGAAATTTGGAGATAAACCTTCTGTGTTCGAAAAATATCCTCAGGTGATATTCGATACGCCGGGAGAATATGAAGTACGCTTGATCGCTTCTACAGGGGGGCTGGAATGTTCCAACGATACAATCGTAAAAGTGATCAGTGTGATACAATCGCCGGAAGTCGGTTTTACAGTCGATAGGGATACCGTCTGTTCGGGCGAAAGTGTTGTATTTACCGACCATTCTAAAGGGGAAAATCCACAGTATTATTGGAATGTTACCGGTAGGCAGACAAATGATTTTGTTTTTATAAACGGCACTAGCGAGAAGTCGGAGAATCCGGTCATTCAGTTCAACGGCTACGGGGAATACGTGGTTGCACTGACTTTGACAAACGAATGTCCTCAAAATGTAAAAGATACGACTATTATCGTACGGAAGGATCCCGAGATTGTGGAGGTTACCTGGCCGGTGTCTTTATGTCCTGATCTTACTACGGGGAAAGCTTTGGTGAATTTGGAGAATTATTTCCGTCTCTATTGGAATGGAAACCCGAAAGAAGCAGTCTGGAAAATCGAACCTAAGGCAGGAATGACCGGTACGGTAGATTTTTTACCCGGTTATGAGGCGGATAAAGAATATCCGCAGGTTTATTTGCAGGCTGGTGCGACCTATGAGGTTTCCTTGACTTTGAAAGGAGCTTCGGTAGACGGTGTGCTTTGTGGTGATCCCTCCAAGCTGACGATCCATAAAGAGTTGAAAATCGATGATCCTGCGATTACCGACAATATTGTTCCGACACCTGCCCCTGTCGGAGACAACATCTCGATTTGTGACGGCGAAACGGTTAGTTTTGAGAATCATTCCAGCGGAGAGGGATTAGAACATTTTTGGACGGTTAGGCCGATTACGACAGAATTATACGATCCGGCCTGGAATGTTGAATACCTGGCCGGTTCTCCGACTTCTGCCGGACCTCGGATCAGGTTCAATGGGTATGGAGACTTTGAAGTGACCGACTCGTTGTCTGTCCCTTGTAACTCGAAACGCATTTCTTTCCGGGTACATGTCAGGAAAGATCCGACTATTTTCTTGGCCGATTTTCCGACAGAAATCTGTCCCTGGGATGTATTGAATACGGAGTTGTGTATTTTTTACGAATGGTATAATCATGTGCCCGAAGCACATTGGGAGTTTACTCCGGATAGAGTGGACTTTGTGGACGGAACTTCGTCCGATTCGCCGGAGCCGAAGATTCATTTTCAGGAATCGGGAAAATATACCTATAAGGTCACTTTGCCGGAGGTGGGGTGTCCGGAAAAGGATGAGCATGGAGGTATTTTGACCCGGAAAGAATTGACCGGAGAATTGAAGGTCCGGATTTCAGGTTTGGATGTTACTGTCAAAGAGAAGGACAACCGGGATGAAGTATGCGAAGGTGGGATGCTTATCTTTACCAATTCGGCATCGGAAAAGGATCCTGAAAGTTTAGAGCTGGCTTATAACTGGGAAGTGACTATCCCGGAGACAGGGGAACCTCAGGGGGGGACGGCAGAGGATTGTGAGTTTCTAAAGGGGAATACGGAAAAGGTTGCTCCGATCACTTTTAAGAAATGGGGAACCTATGAAGTAACCGGTACGGTTTTCGGATTTTGTGATACCGTGTCGCGGACTTTACGAATCCGGGTGAAAAAAAATCCGGAAGTAGTATTGGAAGATACGGTTTCTTGTCCTGCCGGTTTTGTCCTTTCGGGTGATACTACGTTTGTATGGTATAATAATACCCC
>OGGK01002279.1_pt1 | contig 10146 bp, 7 predicted proteins | sample 1571171 | NCBI WGS metagenome assembly OGGK01 (sample SAMEA2581958, study PRJEB24529) | metagenome | biome: Human gut stool | place: China | collected 2011 | reverse complement strand
TACATCAGTATGGGCGGGGGGTTGCGGTTTTGATCTTAAAAACGGATGGAGATGGCTGCTTTGCAACGAACAAGCTGTGGGGCGCTTCCGTTACGGTTCCGCCGGGATCTCCGGTTCGACAGGAAGGTCAGGGGACGCGGCAGGCTCCGCGGGGACTGTTGGCTCCATAGGAACAGGGGTATCCGACGGAGTGTCCGGTGTGACGGCGGGGATCTCCGCTGTTCCACTGCCGGGCTGGGCGGCGGGGGCCTGTAAGATCACCTTGTTGCGGACCTTGTAGTTGCTGGACGCTTCAAAATGGCTGTCGATCACCTTGCCATCCTTGTCATAAATGGTCTGATAAGAGTTGACCTTGTATCCGGTATAGGGTGTTACCTTCACCACATCCGGGGAGCCGGGAGCCATGGTGGGGTCCTCCTGATAGATGGTTTCCCAGGGGGTCTTCGAGAGGACCTCGTTGCTCATTTTTACATAGGTGCCGTCCACATTGGTGCCCAGGATCTGAACGGTGAGATAGCCCTTTTCATATTTGGTGACGATCTTCACGGGGTACAGGGTGTTGTTGGTGAACTTATAGTCGGGGCCGCCCCAGGACACCGTGGCATCCATGCCCCAGGCGATGTAAGCGGGGACATAGCGGTGGGCGTACCGCTCCGTGATCTCCAGATTGCTCAGGAGACAGGCCAGATACAGGGTGGAGGAGGTCTGGCAGATGCCGCCGCCGATCTCGTCCACGGTTTCGCCCTTGACATAGGCGGGGGCGGGCTTGAAGCCCCGGTCCGCCGTCCGTTTGCCGACGGATCCGTTGTAGGAGAAGGTTTCTCCGCTGTTGAGAACAAGGCCGTTGATAATCTGAGCGGAGAGCTTAACGTTGCCAATCCGCCCGGCGGAGCCGGAGACATGGGTCTTGGCCTCGCCCAGCACGTCCCGGAACAGGACGGCCTTCAAATCGGCGGCGGTGACCTCCGGTTGCTGAATATCAGCCTTCACAGTCAGCGTTTCGCCGGGAGCGGCCTCGTCCATGGCCTTCTGAACGGCGGCGATGTCAAAATCGGCCCCCAGCTGCTCCGGTACGATGGAGTCCGTAGCGGAGTCATAGGAGGCGTTTCGCACCTCGCCGTGGAGCTGGTCGTGGAGCTGCTGGGCGGTGAGGGCCTTGGCGGGGACGGTCTGGAAGGAGACGGGGACTTGATAGCCGCTCAGACTGTAATCGGAAATATCTGCCAGAAGGAGACGGAGATCTTGCGGTGTTCGGCCGTCCCGTGCCTTGGTGATGTGGACAGACTGCCCCTCCACAGCGCCGGAGGCGTCAAGGGGTGCTTCGGAAAGCTGCTCCGTCAGACGGGATACGGTTTTGGAAAAGACGGCTTGGTCCATGTCCGGCCAATGGGCACCGCCGGGCCAGCGACCGGTGACGGTGGCCAGATAGGCCCAGCCTTTCTTGAAAAAGCCCTTGTTCTGATCATCGTTTTTCCAGAATTGAGCGTCCCCAGAAAAATCCTCTGCCGTGTAGCCCAGGTCCCCCACGGTAAGATGGGCCAGGGGCTGGCCTTCGTTATCCACAAGGGTGATCGCCTGATTGAGAAGCTGAGTCTCCAAGCGCTGCTGCGCCTGTCCCACGGTAAGACCGCCTACGTCGATGCCGTTGATGTGGCGGTTGGGACAAAATGTATCCAGAGAATCGGCATAGGCGCAAAGGCCCGCGTAGGCCGCCAGCAAAACCGCCAGCACGATGCCGGTGATCAGCAGTGGCCCCTTCCCACTCTTTTTGGATTCCTCGTTCAGCCGCTTCCCCGGCTGGGTCTGCATCTCGGCTTCACGGATCGGTTCCATAAGAAGCCCTCCTGTTTTGATCGTTATGTTAAATGAGAAACAATCTCCCATTTAACGCTATCATATCACTCTTTTCTGAAAAAAGGTGTTACAATCCGGTAACAGAGTGGAATAATTTTGACTTTTGGCGTAAGTGGCAGGCTGCGGTTTCCGAAAAAACCAAAAAGCGGAGACCGAAGTCTCCGTTTTTTGAAAAGGACTGTAAACGTCAGCCGACCCGGCGGTTCTTGGGGATGCGGATAGTGAGGAGGATGGCGTCCTCCGTGTCCTCCCGGCGGGATTCTGCGCCGATGCCGGCCTCCCGTACCAGCCGCAGGCCCCGGTCCAGACTGTTGAGAAACAGGCGGACGTCCTTGAGAAGAAAGACCCGGCGGCCGGAGGGGGGCGTGGTCTGCAACTGGGCCAGGCGCTTGTCGATGTACTGCTCCGTCTGTGCTACGTTCAGATGATGGCGGATGATGTGGTGGAGGGCGTTGAGACGTTCTTCTTCATCCTCCAGACGGAGGAGGGCACGGGCGTGACGCTCGGTCAGGTCATGTTCTGTGAGCAGGCGGCAGCAGTCAGGGGAGAGCCGCAGCAGGCGCAGCTTATTGGCCAGAGCGGAGGGGGAGCGGCCCAGCAGGGCGGCGGCTTCCTCCTGCGTGGAGCCGGATTGACGGAGATAGGCGGCGATGGCGGTGGCTTCCTCCAAGTAATGCAGGTCCCGGCGCTGGATATTTTCGATAAGGGCCAGAATAGCGGAGTCCTGCTTATCGACCTGCATTTCCAGACAAGGAACTGTTTGCAGTCCCGCCAGCTTGGCTGCCCGGAGGCGGCGCTCTCCCGCTATCAGCTCCCAGCCATCATCCCTGCGGCGGACGGACAGGGGCTGGATGATCCCGTGGCGGCGGATGGATTCCGCCAGCTCCGCCAGAGGTCCGGGAGCGAATTCCCTTCGGGGCTGGTGTGGGTTGGGAGCGATCTGCTCCACCGGAAGCCAACGGACCTGCGTGTCCAACATGCGCGGCACCTCCTGACAGGTTCGGAAACGGCGGGCGTTCCCGGTTCTGCCTGTATTGTAGCGCCGGGGAGAGGGGGAAATGTCGGGAAATCTGTCGGGAAAATAAAAAAAGCACGGAAAATTCCACGCTTTTTTTGCAAATAGGTTGTTATGAGGCGGGATGATCGATCTTCTGCTGCCGTTTTTGCAGAGCCCGCACCGCCAGAGAACTGGTGAGCTGGGAGAACAGGGGAGAGACGGAGGGGGAGAACACCACCTCCGAGGGGAAATACTGGGCGGCCAGCGTGGCGGCTGCGGCATTGTTCCGCATACTGGAATTGACGGTCACCGTCAGTTCTACCGGATAGGGGAAGCGGAAGAGGGTGGAGAGCAGAAAGCCCAAGCCCAGACCGATGAGCCGCATGGCCAGCGTTATGCAGAGCAGCAGTACCAGCTCGCGGTTCAACTCGTGGAGGAAGGGAGCGCAGCGGGTGACGTTGGCGCAGATGATGACCAGCAGAGCCAGCTTGGAAAAGGGACTCAGCCGCTGCTTGGCTTTGGCACAGATGCTTTGGCCCAGCAGGCGGCAGAGCACCATGGCCAGAGCTGCCGGGACTACGATCATGACGAAGAGATCCCGGATCATGCCCAAGGTATCCAGCTCCACCACGGAGCCGCACAGCAGCCGCAGCGTCAGCGGCAGGATCACCGGGGAGAGCATGGTATCCAACAGGATAATGGACAGGCATAGCTCCACGCTGCCGCCGCCGATGACGATCCACATCAGAGAGGATACGGCGGCGGGGGAACCCTCCATCAGCACCAGACTCAGGGTGTAGAGGGGCTGGTCAGGGAAGAACATGCTGCCAATACCCAAAGCGGCCAACGGCATGAGAAGGTGGAGAGAAAGCATGGTGATGAGCACCGGCTTGGGGTGGGAGAGGACCCGGCCCAGATCCTGCACGCTGCTGCCCAGACTGTTGGCAAAGGTCTGGAACATCATCAGGGCGGAAACGGCGGGACACAGCAGGCCGATCTGATCGGGGAACAGCAGTCCCAGTGCCAGAGCGCCGAGGATCAGCAGGGGCATTTTCGGGGTCATCCAGGTGTTGAGTGCTTGGAGTTTATTCATGGGCGTATTCAGGGTCCTTTCAAAGTCAGCGGCAGGCGTAGGAGTACCAGCCCTCGCCGGAGCGGGTGGTCTCGATCTCCCAGCCGTTTTGACGGAGGGCGTCCGCCACCTCCTCGGCCCGGGTGTCGATGATGCCGGAGCAGAGGAACAGCCCGCCGGGCTTCAGGAACTGCCGCACCATGGGGGCAAGCCCTATAATGACGTCCGCTACAATGTTGGCAACCACCACATCGTAGCCGCCGCCCAGAGTTTCCCGGAGGGCGCCATTGGAGAGGACATCTCCCACCAGAACGGTGTAGCGGTCCTTGCCGATGCCATTGAGAGCGGCGTTTTCATAGGCCACCGTCAGGCACTTGTCGTCAATGTCCACAGCCTTGGCGGAGACGGCGCCCAGCCGCAGTGCGGCAATGGAGAGAATGCCGCTGCCGCAGCCCAGATCCAATACGGTCTCGACGCCGTGGACGGCTTCCTCCAGCGCTGTCAGGCACAGGCGGGTGGTGGCGTGGCTGCCTGTGCCGAAGGGGAGGCCCGGCTCTAAGATCAGGGGCACCTTGCCGGCGTATTTGGCCTGCCCCTTCACGTTTTCCTGTTCCCATTCCGGGATCACCAGCAGGCGTTCGCCGATCTCCATGGGCTTATAATACTGCTTCCAGTTGTTTTCCCAGTCGGCGTCCTTCAGATTTTCCAGCGTCATCAGGAGGGTGCCGAATTTTCCGGCATGGGCGTCCTTGAAGCCCTGAAGAGCAGTGCGGAGGTGGGCCAACTGGTCAAAGCCGTCTCCGTCCGCCGGGAGGTAGAAGGTGATCCGGGATTTACCCTTCATGGATGCCTCCAGATCTTCGTCCACATAGTCCCAATACTGGTGGTTGTTTTCCAGAAAGCTCTGGAAATCCTGCTCGTCATCAATGACCACGCCGTCCACCCCATTGGCGGAGAGGAAGATTTCCAGAGGCTCCAGCCCGGCGTGATTTGTGTCAATGTGTACTTCCAGCCATTCCATATATGATCCTCACATGTGCTTCCGCCAGAGCGGAAAATTTAATTTCATACGCATAAAACTTCATGCATGAGCAGTGCATCGCGAACATGCACAAATGCCAGTGCATGAAGTTTTCGTGCATCATTTCCGGTTGCCCCGCAGGGGCGAGGAAATGGCACATTTCTTATTTTGCTATGCTTTTGCATGGCAAACCCGCACAGCAAAAGGACTGCCGCTTAGCGGCAGTCCTTTATCGTTGACTGACCTCCCAGGCGTCCTGAAAGATCAGATCATCCACATCACCCATAGGCTTTTTCGGCTCCATACGCTTCCCTCCTTTGCGATATCTGCATTTACAACTTACTCAGTATATGCCGCCGAAGGTAAAAAATTGCACGAAACCGTGCATCGGAATTAAAAAAGCCGTCCAGGACGTCCCCTTTACAAATGGCCTGAAAGTGTGTATAATATTTTTAATTATGTGCAAATATCTGCAAATGCGAGGAATTTAATCATGGAACTGACTCAAGGCGTCCGGTTCGACACATTGGAGCTGTCACCGGAAATTCTGCGCGCTTTAATGGAGCGCAATATTGTACAATCCACCCCGGTGCAGGCAGGCTGCATCCCTCCCATGCTGGAATGGCGGGACGTGATCGCCAAGGCCCCCACCGGTACAGGCAAGACCTTTGCCTACGGCATCCCCATTGTGGAGCATATCGACCCGGAGGACGAGAGCGTTCAGGCGGTGATTCTGGCCCCCACCCGGGAGCTTGCCATCCAGATCACCGATGAGCTGCGGATCCTCTACACCTATAAACCCGGCATCCGGGCAGTGTGCCTGTACGGCGGCGCCCCCATCGGCCGCCAGATCGACGCGCTGAAAAAGCATCCTCAGATTGTAGTGGCTACGCCGGGACGGCTGTCCGACCACATGAAGCGCCGCACCGTCCGGGTGGACACGGCAAAAACCGTGGTGCTGGACGAGGCGGACCGGATGCTGGACATGGGCTTCATCCATGACGTGACCCGGCTGCTGGACCGCATGGACAAGCGGAAAAATCTGGGACTGTTCTCCGCCACCATCTCCCGTGAGGTCATGGACATCGCTTGGGTGTATCAGCGGGACGCGGAGGAGGTCACCGTCCGGGAGGACGAGCAGAACAAGCCCGATATCAAGCAGTTCCGCATGGATGTGAGCTTCGACGGCAAGGCGGAGGCCATCGCCAAGATCCTGAACGAGACCGGCTTTGACCGCTGCATGGTGTTCTGCAACACCAAGGGCAACACGGAGCGCATCACCAAGTTCCTGCAGATGCGGGGCATCGACGCCCAGTGCATCCACGGGGACATTCCCCAGAAGAAGCGGGAGCAGGTAATGGATCTGTTCCGCAAGGGCAAGCTTCGGGTCTTTGTCTCCACTGACGTGGCCGCCCGGGGTATCGACGTGGATGATGTGGACATCGTGTTCAACTGCGACATTCCCGATGAAAATCAGGACTATGTCCACCGGATCGGCCGTACCGGCCGGGCCAAGCGGCAGGGCGTGGCCGTCAGCTTTGTGGCGGACTTCCCCTCCAAGATCCGGATCGACGATATTGCCAAGAATACCCGCAATGAGATCCTGCCGGTGAAATTCGATGAAAACGGCAGCCTGACCATGGCATAACATAAAAGGAGTCCCTATGAAATTATGGAAGCGCCTGACAGCGCTGTGTCTCAGCGTTCTGGTGTGCGTTACCCTCCTGACCGCCTGCGGCCGGAAGGAATCGGCAGACGGCCGGGCATCTCTCTCCGTTTGCGTGGGAGAGACTCCCGCCACCTATGATCCTATCTACGCCCAGCGGATCGGGGACCAGACCATCCTGAACCACCTTTATGAAAATCTGATGCGGCTGGAAACGGGCGAAAACAGCCAGGCCATCGCAGTCCCCGGTGCCGCCAAAAGCGTGGACATGAAGGAGAACAGCGATGGCACCGTCACCTACACCTTCCGCCTCCGGGGCGGCAAGTGGTCCGATGGCGTAGAGGTCACGGCCAGCGACTTTGTATACGCCTGGCAGCGTCTGGCGGACCCCGCTACCGGCTCCGTGTATGCCCCGCTGCTGTCCATTGTCAGCGGCTATGCGGAGGCTCAGGCCTCCGGCGACATGAGTCTGCTGGCGGTGAGCGCAAAAAGCAGCACCACCCTTGTGGTGACCCTGACCGGTCATTATGACTGGTTCCTGCGGGAGGTCTGCACCTCCATCGCCACCATGCCTCTGCGGCAGGATGTTGTACAGCGGCTCAAGCAGGAGGCGGATGCCGCCAACGATAATCTGAAAGAGGATGAGACGCCCCGTCGCTGGTGGTCCGATCCCACCCGTCTGGTGACCAATGGTCCCTATACTGCCTCCGCAGAGGACGAAAACGCTCTGACGCTGACGGAAAATACTGCCTACGGCAAAAAGCTGACCGGTCCGGAGGATCTGACCTTCCGCTTCGGAGACACGCAGACGGCGGAGGTCCTGTATGATCAGGGCGTGGTAGACGCTGTCTGGCCTCTGACGGAGGAGGAGATGGCAGAGCAGATGGAAGCAGATGAGACCTGGCAGGCAGAGCCTGTTCTGGAGACTTACTCCGTCATGTTCAACTGCAGCCGTCTGGAGGATGAATCCATCCGCAAGGCCCTGAGCCTGGTGATCGACCGGGAACAGCTGACCGCCATGGCGGGGATTACGGCACAGCCCGCCGAGGGACTGGTGCCCCCCGGTGTGCCGGAGGACAACGCAGATCTGGATTTCCGCGCCTGCGGCGGCAGCCTGCTGGACAACGATCCGGAAAGCTACGCCGACCGCTGCCAGGACGCTGTGGACCTGATGCAGAATGCCGGATATGACCGGGGCAGCGACCTGAGTGCGGAGCTGGGTGCTCTGGAATATCTCTATGTGGATCAGGGCAGCAACAAGACCGTGGCCATGGCCCTGTGCGGTATGTGGGGCTACTATCTGGGCGTGAACGTGACGCCCAGAGCCGTAACGCCGGCGGAGCTGGCCTCCGCTATGCGCAGCGGGAATTACACGCTGGCCGGTATGTCCGTCAGCGCCGTGTGCAGCGATGCGGAATGTTTCCTGATGGACTGGACCACCGGCAATCGAGACAACTTCCTCCACTATGAAAACAGCGCCTACGATACGCTGATGTCCATCATCGCCGGTGCAGAGGACGGCTCGGCCCGTACGGGCTGTCTCCATGACGCGGAGGACCTGCTGCTGGAGATCGACTGCGCCATATCCCCCCTCTACACGGTTGGAACGGCCTGGAAGCTGCGGGACACCTATCTGGGTGCCATCCGGGACCCCCGGGGCTGGTTCGACTTCCGGGGCGTGTATCCCAAGCCCGTCACCGTGCAGTAATTCCAACAGAACCAATGGAATACGCCGCGACCGCAAAGAAATGCAAAACAACGCAGCCGTTTTCGGGATAATCTCCCGAAAACGGCTGCGTTTTTTATGTTCCAAACTCTTGCGGACAACTTTCTTACGGCTTCGCGTAGATTTTTCTTCCGGCGGACCAGACTGCCTGTACGGCCCCCTCCTGACGGCGGTACACCGCCCGTTCCAGCCGCTCCGCCGGAGTCAGGGTGCGGGGCTGGGGCAGTGTGTCATCCGCCAGTACGATGGCGTGAAGGGAATTTCCCGCGGCAAAGCCCGGCTGCTCTCCAAAGAATTCCTCCCCGGCAGAGGTAGCCAGATACCACCCTTCCGCCACAGTGAGGAAGGGGGTGCTCCAGTCATCCATCATCCGCCGGGCCTTGGAAGCTCGGATAGCGGCCGCCGTCACGTCAAACAGATCCAGATGATCGCCTCCGGCGATGTCGCTGCCAAGGGCCACCTTCACGCCCTCGTCCAGCATCCTCCGTACCGGCGCCACGCCGGAGCAGAGATTTTGATTGGAGTCGGCGCAGTGGACCACTGTTACCCCGGCGTCCTTCATGGCCTGCCGCTCCCGCTCGTCCGACCAGACGCAGTGGGCCATCACGGTGCGGTCATTCCAAAGGCCGTACTTCTTGTAGGTCTCCCAATACTGCCTGCAATCCGGGTGGAGTTGGCGTACCCAGTCCATCTCCGCGCCGTTTTCCGACAGGTGGGACTGCACCGGCAGATCGCGCTCCGCCGCCAGCTTTCCCAAAAATGCCATCAGCTCATTCGTGCAGGAGGGGGTGAACCGGGGTGTCAGAATTGGCTTGATGTGCCGGAAATCCTGACAGGCATCCAGCCACCGTAGCGTTTCGCGCATGGATTCCTCCGTGGTCTCCTCCAACACGCCGGGTGCGCCGTTGCGGTCCATATTCACCTTGCCAACATAGCCGGTGATCCCCGCTTTTTCCAGCTCATCCATCAAGATCAGGGTAGCGTCGGTGTGGAGAGAGGAAAACATACACACCCGCGTGGTCCCGTGGGACGCCAATTCCCCCGCCAGCTGCCGGTACACCGTCCGGGCGTAGTCCGGCTCCGCAAACCGGGCCTCCGTGGGGAAGGCGTAGGCATTCAGCCAGTCCAGCAGGGGCAGATCCATACCCATCCCCAGCATGGGATACTGGGGAGCGTGGAGGTGCAGGTCCGCAAAGGACTGGACGATCAGGCAGTCTCCATAGTCCTCCACAGACGCTCCGGCATATTGCTCCGGCAGCACCGGATACACCCCGGTAATGACGCCGTTTTCAGCGATAAGATAACCGTGTTCCGTCACATCCAGCCGGCCGCAGGCCGGCGCGGAAACGATATTTCCTTTCAGAATAGTGGTCATTGCGTCCTCCTTTCAAAACAAAAGAGCGCCCGCATAAGCGGACGCTCATAGCAAGATCTTAGGCGATCTCATAGAAACTTCCGCGCCTGAGACGATCCCATCAGCGGAATTATATGAGCCATATTTCCTTTTACAGTTTGATTGTACCACGGCGCCGGGAAAAAGGCAAGCCCCACCGTCGGCACACATCCGGGGAGGGTCGCCTATACTGGCGTACAGGCAAAATTCCGCCTGAATCGAGGAAAAGGCGTTGATTCGTATGCTGCAAGCATTGAGCTGGGCCGCTTTGGGCACCGGCTTTACCTTTCTGATGACCACCTTAGGGGCTGCGGTGGTATTTTTCTTTGTGGAGGAGCCCCGGCCCCAGTTCCAGCGAACCATGCTTGGCTTCGCCGCCGGGGTGATGACGGCGGCCAGCGTCTGGAGCCTGCTGCT
>OGGK01002277.1_pt1 | contig 10152 bp, 10 predicted proteins | sample 1571171 | NCBI WGS metagenome assembly OGGK01 (sample SAMEA2581958, study PRJEB24529) | metagenome | biome: Human gut stool | place: China | collected 2011 | reverse complement strand
TATGCCGAAGAGCAGGCCGTGCGCGAGATCTCGCACAGCCGCAGCAAGAGCAAGGCCGGTGTCAGCCAGAAGAGCTCGCGGGACAAGAAGAGCAGCGTCAAGAAGAACAACAGCCGCAACAAGAGCAAGAGCAGCGTCAGCCGGAAGGACAGCAGCAAGAAGAGCAGCGTCAAGAAAAGCAGTCGCAGCAAAAGCAAGAGCAGCGTCAAGAAAAGCAGTCGCAGCAAAAACAAGAGCAGCGTCCAGAAAAAGAGCAGCAGCAAGAAGAGCTCCGGCAAGCAGGGACGCAATACCAAGAAATAGTCCGTCCTTTCGTCCGCAACGGGAGGGCGGCATGACCCGGGCCCCTGGCCCGGCATATACGGGAGTCGATCATGCTTCCTCTCATGAGCCCCCAGGATGTCAAAAGGAAACTGGAAGCCGGCGAGATCCGGCTCGTGGACATACGCGAACCTGATGAAGTGGAGTCCCTGCGCATCGAAGGCGCGGAGATCGCCCCCCTGTCGGTCATCCGCTGGCAGGATTTCCGCCCCGTGACGGACCAGCCCGTGGTCTTCACCCGCAACTCGGGCCGCCGCACCAAGAACAACAGCGACCTTCTGGAACAGCTGGCCGCCGGTGAGGCCTGGCAGATGGAAGGCGGGGCCACGGCCTGGGACAAGGCCGGTCTCCCCGTGGTGCGCAGCCGCCGCAGCCTGCCCATGTTCCGCCAGATCCAGATCGGCGCGGGCGGCATGGTGCTGCTGGGCCTGGCCCTGAGCCTCGCCTGGCCCCAGTGGCTCTGGGTGTGCCTTTTCGTGGGCGCGGGCCTGGTCTTTGCCGGGGTGACGGGCTTCTGCGGCTTGGGTCTTTTGCTGGCCCGCATGCCGTGGAACAAGAAATAGTCTCCGCGCAGACAGATTTTCCCAAAGGGGAAGGGCGCTCCTGTCAGGGGGCCCTTCCCCTTTCGTTCATATCCTTCATGATACACAGACGGCCCGTACGGGCGTTTTCGGAGGCGGCATGACCATCCCCTGCGCACTGCCCCGCAGCCTGCAAGCCTATCGTTACCATCCTGCGCCGTCAGCCTCTTCCCGTCCCGTGCGGGGACGGCTGGCCCCCAGCCCCACGGGCTACATGCATCTGGGCAATGCCTGGGCTTTCCTCCTGGCCTGGCTGGCGGTGCGCAGCGCCGGAGGGACGCTGGTCCTGCGCATGGAGGACATCGACCCCCAGCGTTCGCGTCCCGAATATGCCCGGGCTCTGGTGGAGGATCTGCGCTGGCTGGGGCTGGACTGGGACGAAGGCCCGGCCGTGGACGGTATCATCCCGGACGAGGGCGACATGGCGGAGCAGGGCCCGTGCGGACCTTATTTCCAGAGCGCCCGCGCGGCCCTGTATGATGCGACGCTGGATGCCATGGACCGTGCCGGGCTGGTCTATCCCTGTTATTGCACCCGCAAGGAGCTGCGCCAGCTGGCCGGAGCCCCCCATGTGGATGATGCCGGGGCCCCCTATCCCGGTACCTGCCGTCATCTGAGCCCGGAAGAACGGCGCCAGCGCGAGGCACAGGGGCGGCGTGCCTGCCTGCGCCTGCGCTGCCCCGAGGGACGTTTCCATTTTCAGGACGGCCTGCTGGGTGAGCAATCTTTCACTCTGGAGGACTGCGGCGGCGATTTTGCCCTGCGCCGTTCCGACGGCGTGGTGGCCTACCAGCTGGCCGTGGCCCTGGACGATGCCCTGATGGGCATCACCCAGGTGGTGCGGGGCCGCGACATACTGACGTCCACGCCGCGCCAGCTGGCCCTGCTGCGTCTGTGGGGCTTCGAACCGCCCGCCTATGCGCACATCCCGCTGCTGCTGGACGGACAGGGGGAGCGGCTGGCCAAGCGCCATCAGAGCCTGGGGGTGCGCGAGCTGCGCCGCCAGGGTGTCGCGGCGGCGGAGATCGTGGGCGTGCTGGCCCGTCTGGCAGGCCTGCGCCCGGACATGCGACCGCTGGCGGCAGCGGATCTGCTGGCGGATTTCCGGCTGGAGCGCCTGCCCCGGCAGGACGTCTGCCTGCGGGACCTGCCCTGTGTGCCGGACTGGCTGCGGCCCCTGTGCCTGCCTTGCTGACGGGCGGATTTGTCTTTTATGAAAAAAAACGCTATCTTTAGCTTTTGAAATTTTCTTGCCCGTTGTCGGGCTGGAGGCAATATGAGCAAGGTTCTTGATAAGGCCTTTCTTGAAAGTGTGTTCCCTCCGGAACGCACTGAGGCTTTTTTCGACGCACTGTTCGGCGGCGCTGAGGAAGGCGCTTATGACATCGTTCTGGTCTGCCGCTCCGAAGGAGAAGGGAAGGCGGAACTGGCCTTTGAGCTGCATCAGCGTCCCGGAAAATGTCTTGCCTGCAATCTGACCTACGGACTGCCGCAGGTCTTCCAGCGCCATCCCATCCTCAATGTGGCGGGCGTGGCCCGTGCCGTGGCGGAAAAACTGGGCTGGCCCGGCGACAAGGTCCGCTGGTGGCTGGGCCATACCGAAGAAGTCAGCCGCAGCCTGCACGTCATCCCCCTGTATCTGGAGAGGACTGCGGACTGATCCCGGGGCCGGGCATATTTCCGCTTGACAGTCCGGCCATATTTTGACACAACAAGCCGTCCGCCAGCTTAGCTCAGTTGGTAGAGCAGCTGATTCGTAATCAGCAGGCCAAGAGTTCAAGTCTCTTAGCTGGCTCCATAAAAAATAAGCCCTTACGGAATCCTCCGTGAGGGCTTTTTTTGTTGCTGAAAAACATTTTTTGTTTTCTTTCCGGCGCAGCCTGCGGGCTCGACAGCAAGCTATGTTCCGGCAGGCACCAGGCGCGCCGTCGGGGTATGGCGAGAGGCTGTTCCCGGGGGGAGGGCAATACGGTATCGCCCTGCGGGCGGTATGGGATGGGATAGCTGCCGGGATGGCAGAAAATTGTTTGCAGCGTAGAAATAATCGGAGATATTTTTAAAAATACCTAATAATATAAATGGAATAATGAAAAATCTGGAAAGGTTTTCCACAAATCCCGCGATCTGGAACGATCCCGCAGCAGGATGAGACATTCACTGCCGGACAGTGTCACTCCAACCCTGTGAGGTAAGCCATGCCTGTGTGTCCCACCTGCGGTTTTCCGGGAACGATCTACAAATGTGATGTTTGCGGCGATGTCCGTTGCAACGGCCATACGGTAAGCGCCGGAGGCCAGCGCGGTGCCTGCGGAACCACCAAGAGCCCCTTTGGCACTGCCAAACCGGCCGTGCCCAACGGCCGTTGCCATGTCTGCCGCAAGGGGAAGTACAGAAAGATCTAGCGATTGCCAGCGGCCCTGGCTTGCGGGGCCGCCGGCAGGGCCAGATTGTCCGCATCCGGGCGGGCGCTTTTTTCCTGCAGGCCGTGCCATGGAGGCGGGGTGCTGGCAAACGCTCCGCCTTGGCGCTATCTTTGTTCCCGGACAGGCTGTCCTGGGCTGGAGACTGGCCTCTGCGGCTGCGTCCAGCCTTTTTTTTCTTTGAAGTGCGCCATCCCGGGGATGCCGTCTCCCTGCTGGAGAAGAGCAGGGAGGACGTTTCCATGCGGCGCCGTGTATCAAGGAGATTGATCATGCTGGGAGCCATCATCGGTGACATGGTGGGCAGTCCTTACGAGTTCCATCCGTGGCAGGGGGCTGCGGAGGCCTTTCCTTTATTTTCTCCCCGTTCCCGCTTCACGGACGATACGGTGATGACCGTGGCCGTGGCCCGTGGCCTGATGCAGGCCTACGGCCAGGAACAGGCCTGCCGGGAAGCCTTCATCGACGCCATGCACGAATATGGCCGTGCCTACAGCCGGGCGGGCTACGGACAGCGTTTTTTCCGCTGGATCGTCACAGGCAGTCGCGAGCCGTACAACAGTTTCGGCAACGGTTCGGCCATGCGTGTCTCGCCCGTGGGCTGGGCCTGTGACAGTCTGGAAGAAACGGAACGTTATGCGGCCCTGAGCGCCTCCGTGACGCATGACCATCCCGAGGGCATCAAAGGCGCCTGCGCCACGGCAGCGGCCATCTTCCTGGCCCGGGACGGTGCCGGGCGGGATGCCATCCGTGACTATGTCTCTTTCCGCTACGGGTATGATCTGGCCCGCAGCCTGGCTGAGATCAGGCCCGCGTACCGTCACAAGGAGAGCTGTCAGGAGTCCGTCCCCGAAGCCATCATCGCCTTTCTGGAAAGCCATTCCTTCGAGGAGGCCGTACGCAATGCCGTCTGGCTGGGCGGTGACAGCGACACGCAGGCCGCCATCGCCGGGAGCATAGCCGAGGCTTTTTACGGCGGTGTGCCGCAGGATCTGCGGGAGGCGGCGTTGGCCCGCCTCGATGACCGTCTGCGCGGCGATGTGGCTGCCTGGTACCACTGGCTGTCGGAGCACAGGGGCATCCGGCTTGACAGGAAGGCCGATCCTGTTCAGGAACAGAAGACAGCCGTATCCGCAACAGGGAGGGACATCATGGAGACCATGCCGAAAGCCGGGATGACAGGGCAGTGGGAAACGACGGTGGAAGAAGGCCTGCTGGCCGCGCAGGTGGGCAGCGGCGAGGTCCGGGTGCTGGCCACGCCCATGATGATCATGGGCATGGAACGGGCCGCCATGGAAGCTGTGCGTCCCTGCCTGCCCGAAGGCATGACCAGCGTGGGCACCCGTGTGGACATCAGCCACATGGCGCCGACCCCCTGCGGCATGAAGGTGCGCTTTGAGGCGAAACTGACGGCGGTCTCGGCCAACGGGCGCGGCCTGACCTTTGCCGTGGCTGCCTATGACGAAGCAGGCCCCATCGGAGAGGGCACCCACGAGCGCGTGGTGGTGGACAGGGAAAAATTCCAGAGCCGCGCCCAGACCCGCGCTACTCAGGGATAACAAACAGGGCAGGCTGGACGGATGTGCTGGCACAAAACGAGACTGTACGGACAGGGAGGGGCTGAGGCTCCTCCCTGTTTTTTGTTCCAGGGAGAAGTTTTTTTCTAAAGTAGATAAGGTTATTTCTACCTTTTTCTATTATAGACGCAGGGGCAGCCTGCTCAGACGCCTGCAGTATGAACCGAATGCTGATGTGTAAGGCAATGTCAAAGGATAAGAATAGGCTTGCCCGTATGTCTGGGGAAGGGTAGGCTCTACACGTCCTTCTCCGGGAGAAGAAAAAACGTAGGTGTTAGGAGAAAGGCGGCCAGGCGGCACTCAGCTTTGGGGCTGTCTGCCTTGGGCCCTTTACCGCGATATTGCGAATTGTCTGGTAACCGTCCTTTGACCATGGATGCCGGGTGGATATGGCACGGCAGCCATCTGCCCTGTGTTGCATAGCAATGCTTCGAGGAGGCACCGTTGTTTTTTGTCGGCTCTCTGACCTGTCTGAGCATCTTTCTGGCCTGGCGCTTGGCTGCGCCTTGGTGTGCGCCCTTCCTGGCGGTCTGCGTGACAGCCTTACTACAGGTCCTTGCGGCCATGGGCGGGGTGTATCATGAAGTGCGCCTTGCCGTAGCTATCCTCTCCATCCTTTCCCTGCTGCCGGTCTGTCTTGCACTGTTCAACGCGGGAGTCTCGCGGCGGCACTACATAGGGACGGCTGCCCCTTCCCTGCTGTTCGCGGGGCTGTTGCTCCTGTTCGCCTGGCATTATGCCGGGGCCCGGCTTGTCTATTGGGATGAGTTCTTTTGGGGGGGCTTCGTCAAGCATTTGGTGCAGGAAAATAGCCTCTGGGCCTGGGGCTCCGTCCTGCCCCGGAATGATTCGGTGCTGCTCTATCCGCCCATGGTCACCATCCTGCAGGCCCTGCTCCAGCCCATGGGGACGTTCTCGGAGCCAGCCATCGCCCTAGGTGAAGGTGCTGTCCTGCTTTCCGCTACCGGTGTCGTCATCCATTTGGCCCGGCAACGGGGGCTGTCGTTCTGGCCGGTCTGCTTCTGTGCCCTGCTGACGTTCGGGCTGTTGCGCTCTCTGGGGGCGCATGTGGACTATGGTTCCTATATCTTCGGCTATGGAGAAGGCCTGCAGACAGCACTCTATACGGCACTGGCCCTGTCGGTGATCTTCTCCTCCTGCCGGGAACGGCTGCTGCCTCTGCTCCTGCAGGGGGGCTGCGCTGTGCTCATCCTGTGCAAACCTACCGGGATATTGCTCGTCCTGTGCGTTCTGGGCGCCTTTGCGCTGCGACAGTGGTTTGATGTTGCCGGGCAAAGGTTCCGCCGTGTGATATGGTCACTCGTCAGTGTGGTCTGGCCGGCTGTCCTGTGCTGGGGGCTGTGGAAGGTCTACCGTGCCATCTGCATCACGGGGGCGGCCGGGGCGGACTTTTCCGTCATGGCCAATGACTGGGGGCTGGAGACCGTCCTTGAGGCCGTGCCCGTGTATGCCTGGGCGTTCCTGATGCGGCCCCTCGTCAGTATCCCTGTCATAGGACTGCTGACGTTCGCGACCGGTACAGCCGTGTTGCTGCTCCTGGCCTGTGGCGGGAGCTGGTACCTGCTGCGCAAGGATCCCCGGCTGTTGCCGAAGGGCAGGGGCCTTGCCGCGCTTTTGCTGGTGGCAGGTTTTCTGGCCTGGGTGGCGGCCCATGCGTATGCGACCATGGCCTATATGGATGCACGGGAGCTTGCTTCCGCAGCCAGTTATGAACGTTACGCTGCCGTTGCCATGGGGCCTTTGCTGGTCGGGACGGTATTTCTTTTTCTGGTGTGCGCTGCAAAACAGGGGCATCTGTGGCAGGCCAGGCTCGTACGCTTCTCCAGTGTGGTGCTCATGGCTGCGGTCGTGTGTTTTTCGCTGCAACGTCCTGCGGATATCCCCGGACATCTGGCCGAGATGGAGCAAGCCGCCCGTATCCTGCAGCAGGCTACGCCGGAAGGGAGTTCCTGGTGGCTCGTGTCCGGAAAGGCTTCCTACGAGTATGGCATGATCTGTCGTTATCTGGTAATGCCGGAACGCAGCGCTGGCCGCGTGAGCGACATGCTGGAATTCAATCCAGTGGATTCCCTGGAGGAACGGTTGCTCGGCGGTACGCTGCCTGCCGACCTGCGGGCCACGGCCCGGCGGCAGGAGGTGGACTATCTGCTCCTGTGGCGTGTCCCTGCCGACTTCGTGGCGCGTTACGGCAAGGATCTGGGGTTGCATGAAGGTGAGGAGTTCCCGCTTCTCCTGCGTCTTGATGCCTGGCGTGAAGGAGAACGGGAGCTGCCTGAAAAGATCGTGTTGCCGGTAGAGCTTGGCCGGCAATGAGAGGGATGCGGTACGCCGTATCCCATCAAGGGGAAATGCTATGGAACAGACTTGTGAACTGACTATCCTGATGCCCTGTCTGAACGAATCCGAGACGCTGGCCACCTGCATCATGAAGGCCAAAGCCTATCTGGAGCGCTCCGGCGTCGACGGAGAAGTGCTGATAGCGGATAACGGCAGCACGGACGGATCCCAGGAGATAGCCCGCAGCCTGGGCGCCCGGGTGGTGGATGTGGCGCAGAAGGGGTATGGTGCGGCCCTGCTGGGGGGGATCGCTGCCGCGCGCGGCAAGTACACCATCATGGGCGATGCCGATGACAGCTACGATTTCTCCAGCCTTCAGGTCTTTGTGGACAAGCTGCGTCAGGGGGTGGATCTTGTCATGGGCAACCGCTTCAAAGGCGGGATTGCTCCCGGAGCCATGCCGCCGCTCCATCGGTATCTGGGCAATCCGGTCCTGAGCTGGATCGGCCGTCTGTTCTTCCGTATCAGCATCGGCGATTTCCATTGCGGTCTGCGTGGGTTCAACACTGAGGCTATCCGGCGCTGCGGTCTGAAAACCACCGGTATGGAGTTTGCCTCCGAGATGGTGGTCAAGGCTTCCCTGTATGGTCTCAGCATGGCCGAGGTTCCCACCACGCTGGCCAAGGATGGCCGCAGCCGTCCGCCGCATCTGCGCACCTGGCGCGATGGCTGGCGCCACCTGTGCTTTTTGCTGACCTATGCGCCGCACTGGCTGTATATGTATCCGGCGCTGGCTCTGATGGGTGTGGGCCTGTTGGGTGTGCTGCTCCTGCTTTCCGGTCCGCTGTCCGTGGGGAGCGTGACCTTTGCCAACAAAAGTTTCGTGACCTTTGCCATGCTGCTCATGCTGGGTATGCAGGTCATGGGGCTGGGGGTCGTGGCGGCCGGGCTGGCCGGTACGCATCTGCCGGGTAGGGGCGTCAGCCTGCTGGCGCGCCTGGCCTCCCGTGACAGGCTGGCTTTTGTGGCCCTGGCTTTCCTGTTGTTGTTCGTGTTCAGCTACGGCTACTGCTTCTCTGCCTGGTCAGGCGTCGGTTACGGTGATATGGCATCCCCCTTTGTGGACAATCTGAGCATTCTTGCCATCGTTTTTGGTGCCATGGCTGTCTTTTCCTTCATGCTGGCGTTCATCATCGCCGTGTGCAAGGAATTCGGCATGCGGCACTGATCCTGCGCCAAAGGCGATTGGCTGGCTGCTGTAAAAACGGGTATCGGATCGAGCATGAAATACTGCGCTATCTTGCTGTGCTGCTTCCTCTGGGGAGCCGTGCCCGTCCTTGCCTCTCCCCTGGGGGCGGACAGTTTCTTCACGGTGGACATCCCCGAGGGCTGGACCATCGAGGCCCAGGACAAGGGCTCCGTGACCATGCTTTCCCCGGATGCCGGCATCATGGTGAGCCTGGTGACGGGCCTCAACGGTACGCGCAGCCGCGCCGACATCGTGGAGGAGTACCGCAAGATGCTGGATGCGCCGGATGTCCGGCCCCGGGCCGATGATGTCTACGAGATGCAGGGCCATGCGGGGAACATCCCCATGCGGGGCGTGCTGGCTCTGGGAGCTGACCGGCATGTGCTCGTCCTGCTGGCCGGGAAGGTGGATGATGCCCAGGCCCAGGCCATCGTGGATTCGCTGGCCCTGAAAAAATAGACTGCTTCCGTACCGCTTCCTGCTGGGGCGGGACAGCGATCGCAGGCGCAGGAGGACTGCTCTTGACGGGCAGGAAAAGACCGTTTGGCTAAAAAGACCGTCGTCCGTGGGATGGCGGTCTTTTTTTATGGCAGGAAGACCCATGTGCGGCTGGTTCCGTCAGGTGGCGGCCCGTGGGAGAGAGGGCGGGCTCGGGCCCGGGGCATGTCTGCTGCCGTCTCATATGCAGGAGGACGTGACGGGCCTGAGGAAAGGGCCGCAGCGTCTGCGGGACGGGAGCGCGTTGCAGGGATAGGGGAGGCCGCAGGGGCATCCGCGGCCGGAAAAGCCGTTGTCCTGCGGAAAGGCGGCTCCCCGGCCCCTTGTGGGGCGTGTGTAATGGGTATATGCTCCAAAGATTCCGCCTGCCTCTGGCGTGAGCAGGCGCACCGTTTTTACAAGGGATGTTTTCCATGTCGAATCATAGCGAGTACCTGAACAAGGTGTTGTTGAGCCGGGTCTACGACGTGGCCGTCGAGACCCCGCTGGATGAGGCCGTGAGCCTTTCCCGCCGCCTGGGCAACCGCGTGCTGCTCAAGCGGGACGACCTGCAGCCTGTGTTTTCCTTCAAGCTGCGCGGCGCCTACAACAAGATGGCCCGTCTTTCTCCCGAAGAGCTGCGCCGCGGCGTCATCGCCGCCTCGGCCGGCAACCATGCCCAGGGGGTGGCCCTGGCCGCCCGCCGTCTGGGATGCGAAGCCGTCATCGTCATGCCCGTGACCACGCCCGCCATCAAGGTGGATGCCGTGCGCCGTCTGGGCGGACAGGTGGTGCTGTTCGGTGAGTCTTTCAGCGATGCCTGGCGGCATACGCTGGATCTCATCAAGGAGACCGGCTACGTGTTCATCCCGCCTTTTGACGATCCCGATGTCATTGCCGGACAGGGCACCATCGGCATGGAGATCCTGCGTCAGCATCCCGACCCCATTCACGCCATTTTCGTGCCCATCGGCGGGGGCGGACTTGCCGCCGGCGTCGCCGACTATGTGAAGAACAAATACTCGGGCCAGACCGTCACCGACATCGGGCTCGAACGCAACGGAATTTCGGTGCGGCTCGCCGATCAGACGGAGCTGCTCTTCGATTCGGACGAGCACAACCTCCGGCAACACATGGCCGGCACACGGACGAAAGGCTCCGGTGACCGCATGATGCGGCACCACGGCAACTCGCGATAGCGCACCGGTTTCTCCGGATGAATCCCCCCC
>OGGK01002264.1_pt1 | contig 10209 bp, 6 predicted proteins | sample 1571171 | NCBI WGS metagenome assembly OGGK01 (sample SAMEA2581958, study PRJEB24529) | metagenome | biome: Human gut stool | place: China | collected 2011 | reverse complement strand
CAGGTGCAGGATTTCTATCCCACCCCCGGCACCCTTTCCACCTGTATGTACTATACCGGCATCGATCCACGGGATATGACGCCGGTGTATGTGGCCCGTGACCCCCATGAAAAGGCCCTTCAGCGGGCGTTGCTCCAGTGGAAGCGGCCAGAGCTGCGGGGGCTTGTCATAGAGGCACTGGAGAAGGCAGGCCGCACCGATCTCATCGGCTATACGCCGGAGTGCCTCATTCGACCCCAGAAGGGGGAGAAGTACTTCGGCAAGCAGCCGGAGCAGCAGCCCTCCGGGGAAAAGCGGCGCCCCGGACAGCACGGCGGAGAGGGAAATCTCCGCCGGGAGATGCATCACGGAGGACGTCCGGAGCATAGAGACGGTAAGCGGCCTGATGCGTCCCGCCGCAATGGCGGATCGGTTCCCGGCCAGAAGGGGAAGATGTCCCCGGCCAAGAAAGCTGCTTTTGCCAAGAAGCGGAAGAAGTGACATAGAAAAGGACAGGGACAAGCGAAAAGGCTTGTCCCTGTCCTCTTTTTCATGCCAGAGGCGTTCCTACCAGCCGACCCAGCCACATCATGCCATAGCCCAGCAGAAAGAAGCTCAGCAGCATTCCCGTCACGTATCCGGTGAATTTCCGCCAGCCGCTCCGGGGGAATCCCCACGCCGTCGTCCGTTACGCACAGCGCGCAGCCTCCCGTCTCCGTCGTGTGGCAGGAAATCGTCAGCGTCCCTTTCTCCAAGCGCGATTCCAGCCCGTGATAAATCGCGTTTTCCACCACGGGCTGGATGATGAAACGCGGAATCGCGAGATCTTCGAGCGCCGGATCTACGTCGAAAACGTAGTTGAAGCGGTTCGGGAAGCGGATGCGGATGATGTCCAGATAGTAGTTGACAATGGTCATTTCCTTGCGCAGTGCGACGATGTCCGCGCCCTTGATGCAGTAGCGCATGATGGAAGATAGGGCGTTGGTAATCGACACGATTTCGCTGCTGTTCAGCATGTACCCGTACCCGCGGATGCAGTCCAGCGTGTTGTAGAGGAAATGCGGGTTAATCTGGCTTTGCAGGGCGGACAGCTCCGCACGCTTCTTCGCCAGATTCATCTCGTAGAGCCGCGTCTGATCTTGCAGGCGCTCCGCCGTCATTTCAGACACCTTGTCCAGCAGTGTGTTGATTTCCTGACAAAACAGTTCCATTTCGCTGCTGGTGCTGATGTGGATGCGGTTCTGCAGCTTGTCGTCCAAGTCATTTTCGATGAAGGCGGTCAGCTGTTTCACCGGCGCCATGATGCTGCGCTGGATGTGCAAGTTCCACACACCGATGCAAATGGCGAACACGACGCATATCAGCATCCCCAGCCAGAGCAGCGGCATCAGGTCTGCCGCGATTTCGTCCTCCGGCACGAGGCTGACCAGCCGCCAGCCCATTGATGAGAGCAGCAGCGAATCCGTCAGGTATGTCGGCTTGTTGAGCGTCAGACTGTGCTGCAAGCCGTCCGCCATGTCGCTGCAGAACGATTCGGGCAGCAGGGACAGCGTGTTCCCGTCTGCGTCGCAGCAGAGGATAATCTGTTCGTCCTGCTCGATGAGCATCAGCGCTGCACCGGGCGTCGGCAGGGCGCTGCGCAGCGTGGATTGCAGCAGGTCAAGGCGGGCGAAGATGACGCAGGTGCCTAACTTTTGCCGGAACCGCGCACCCAGCCGGGTATTGTAGACCGGCTGAACGTATGCAAAAAAGTTGATGTTCGTGAAGGTATCGAATGCTGGCCCGTAAAAACCGGAAGACAGATTGTCGCTTTCAAACAGGTGATACTTGGAATCCAGCGTGTCCAGCGCAATGATGTTCCGCTCCGTCGGGCTGAGGATACTCTGGTCGTTGTTGACGATGACGATGTGGCTGACCGTGGTGCTGTGGTTGAGCAGGCTGGAAGTAAAATCAATGAAACTTTTGCCGTACTGCATTCGTTGTATCGCTGTCGGCGCGTGATAATACTGCTGCAAGACCTCGTTGGAATGGAGGGCGCTGCCCAAGTAGGACATTTCATTGCCGATGCGGTCAAGGCTGTCGCCCAGCTGCACGAGCATCGAATGCACGAACGTCGCCGCTTTCTTCTCAGACATCCGCTGGGCGCTGCTGTAAAACACCGTCGCCAGAATCACCACCGCCAGCACCGTGCCGGTCGTCAGCAGCGTCATCTGGCTGCGCAGAGAACTGAAATGCTTGCGCATATGTCAGCGCACACTCCCTTCTTGATGCGCTGTGCGGTACGCGCCCGGAGTCTGCCCGAAATACGTCTTGAAGGTGGCGGAAAAGTGGTTATAGTTGCTGTACCCCGTCTGCCGCGCGATTTCGGAGATGCTCATGGGTGTCGTGATAATCAGCGTCCGCGCACGCTCCATGCGGTGACTGGATAGGTACTTAGTGAACGTCGCGCCCGTGATGGCGCGAAACAACTCACTACAATAGGTGTAGTTCAGGTGGAACTGCGCCGAAAGCCTTTGGAGGGACAATTCGTCGCTCAAATGCTCATCGACGTAGTTCAGCATGTCGAAAAACGTCGGACTGCAGTCGTTGACGTAGATGGATACAGGCGCCTGACCAGGCTGCACCTCCGCCATCGTCTGCCGAAGCAGCTGCAATTGCCGAACGGGATTGAGGATGTCCTGCAATACAGGTACAGTATAGCACACGCGCACGTCAGGCGACTTTGGCAGGGTAGATAACAGCGACTGTTCTGTCATCGGCGTGAACAGCAGCACTTCGTTCGCGTCCGCCCAGAAGGACAGAGACGCCTGAAACCCGTTCAGCAGCGGCGGAAGCGTCTCTGGCTTCTCCGCAGACAACAGCACCATGGACAACATCCCTTCCGGCACGGGCAGTCCGCGCTGCGTAAAAAGCGGTTTGAGTGGCGCCGTGCTGCTCAGCGTCGCCAGAAACGCCGGGTCGCTCCCCACACGAATGTCGTGGATGCGGCCCGACAAGCGTTCCAGCGCCGCCTGCGCCGCATCGGGCAAAATCGGTTTCAGGCAGTAGTCGAATGTAGACAGCCGCAGCGCTGTCTGCACATAGCTGAAATCGGAATACCCGCTTAGGACGATGAACACCGTCTGCAAGCCCGCTTCCCCGGACAGGCGAATCAGGTCAATGCCCGTCATCTGCGGCATCCGAATGTCCACAATTGCAGCGTCGAAGCGTTCCGTGCGCAGCTTGTCCAGCGCAGCGGGCGCTTCCGTCATCAGCACGGGCGGATCAAAGCCCCAGTCCGCCCACGGAAAGGCGTGTGCGGTGGAATACAGCGCCATCGGCTCGTCATCAGCAATCAGAATGCGGTACATCCTCGTCCTCCTTCCTCCCGAACGGCTTCATCGGGAGTACGTCCAGAAACTTATGAAAGCAATCCTATTTAGCAGGAAGGTGTTCTTATTATAGCAGGGATGATTTCGCTTGTCCACTGCTAAGGATGTAGAATCCGGTCTAAATACAGCCAAACCGAAAATATTGAGGGTGCAAACCGAAAACAGTGCATTCCTTTTCGGGCAAAAAACGATAAAATAAAGCCATGAACAAAAACGAGAAAGCGGGTGGCTGATGGCATGGCGAAAGAACATGCGATGATTGAATCAGGGCGTCGGCAGTCCTTGGGCAAGCGGATCTGGAAAAACCGCTGGGTGTATCTTTTCCTGCTGCCGGGCATTGCGTTCGTCCTGCTGTTCTGCTACGGCCCGATGTATGGTCTGGTGGTCGCCTTCAAGGACTACAAGATCAGCAAGGGCATTCTGGGCAGTCCGTGGGCGAATCCGTGGTATAATAACTTCGCGATGATGTTCAAGGACAAGAAGTTCACCGCGGCGTTCTTCAACACCATCCGCATGGGACTGGCGTACATCATTACCGGCTTCCCCGGCCCAATCATTCTGGCGCTGCTGCTCAACGAACTGCGGAGTCGACACTACAAGAATACCTTGCAGGTGATTTACACCTTCCCGAACTTCCTAAGCTGGGTTATCGTCGGTGGCTTGATGACGACGATTTTCGCAGGCGAGGGCGTCATCAACAGCCTGATTCGCGCATCCGGAGGACAGACATACGGCTTCTTGACAGACAAGAGTTTGATTCGTCCCCTGCTGTATGCGACAAGTATCTGGAAGGGAACTGGCTGGTCAGCCATCCTGTATCTGGCGGGCATCGCGGGCATCAGCCCGGAACTCTACGAAGCCGCCGAGGTGGACGGTGCGAACCGTTTCCACAAGATGTGGTACATCACATGGCCGGAAATCCGCTCGACGGCGGTGATTCTGCTCATTCTGGCGTTCGGCGGCATCATGAGCAAGGGCTATGACCAAATCCTGAACATGACCAATGCGGTTGTGCGCGACGCGGCGGAGACGATTGACACCTACATCTACCGCATCACCTTCCAGGAAAAACCGAAATACGGCTTCTCCACCGCGATCGGCTTGTCGAAATCCGTCATCAACTTCGCTTTCCTGCTGCTGGCAAACAAGCTGGCGAAAGCACTTGGGGAAGGAGGCATCATGTAATGACAGCAATTTCCTCGAATAGAGCCGATAAAAAGGCAGAAAAGCTGCTTGAACGGGAAATCGCGCGGAAGAAACGCAAGCTCCAAAAAACGACGGCGTTCGATGTCTTCAACATCATCTTCCTGCTGATTCTGGCGTTCATCGTCATCGTCCCCTTCTACTACACCATCGTCCGTTCCTTCCTCACACAGCAGGAATTCATCATGAACGGCACGACGCTCTGGCCGCAGAGCCCGACTATAGGCAACTACCGCGACATCTTCGTCGGCACGGGCCTGCTGCGCTCGTTCTTCAACTCCGTGCTGTACACGGTGACAGGTACGCTTTTCAGCATGTTCCTCGCCACGACCTTGGCGTATGGGCTGAGCAAGAAGAACTACCCCGGACGCGCGCTGTTCCAGAACATGATTGTCTTCACCATGTACTTCGGCGGCGGCGTTGTCCCCTTCTTCCTGCTGGTTAAGGACTTGGGGCTGTACGGCAACCGCTTCGCCGTGGTCATTGCGCTGGCGTTCAATGCGTTCAACATGATTATCCTGCGCAACTTCTTCGAGTCTCTGCCGCCGGATTTGGAAGAAGCGGCAATGCTCGACGGTGCAAGCCCTTTCTGCATCTTCTGGCAGATTGACCTGCCGCTGATGAAGCCTGCACTGGCGACGGTGACGCTGTACTTCATCGTTGACCGCTGGAACGAATGGTTCTGGAGCAACCTGTTGTTCCTCGACAGCAAGATGTGGCCGATGCAGCTGGAACTGCGGCAGATTCTGTGGACGAGCAGTGCGCTGGCGGCGGATGTTCCGGCAGAGCTGGGGCGCCGCACATACGCCGACGGCATGAAGGCGGCGGCGGTGATTGTGACGATGCTGCCCATCATGTGCGTGTATCCTTTCCTGCAAAAGTATTTTGCAAAGGGCGTTATGATTGGGGCGATTAAGTCTTAAGGTTAAGGTCGGAACAGCACTTTTCTCTTTCCGTTGATTTCTATTCATCCGGCAAGGATGATAGGACATAAAAAGGAGGTATTCCTACATGAAACGGTTTCTATCTCTGGTTCTGTCTCTGGCAATGATTCTCCCCATCATGCTGGCTGCGACGCCCGCATTGGCGGAAGAGAATCCCTACGCCGAACACCTGACCTTCAAGGTCTTCACCATCGACGGCTCGGACGACATGTTCAACTGGCCGCTGGTGAAGCAGGCGATGGAGAAGTTCAACTTCGACTTTGAAATCCAGCTTGTCGCGTGGGATTCTTGGGATGAATCCACCCGCACGCTGGCATACACCCAGAGTCTGCCGGAAGTCATCGCGTGGTACAACCTGAATAAGGATGAGTACCTCGAATGGGTGGAAGAGGGCGTGTTCAAGGCGCTGCCGGACGACATGTCTGCGTACCCGAATCTGGAAAAGCTCATCAACAGCTACACCTGCTTCGACCAGTTCCGCGTCGATGGCAAGCTGTACACCTTCCCCAAGATTAAGAACAGCAACCCCGTCAACCTCTACACCACCTACATGTTCGCGTATCGCCGCGACTGGGCGAAGGCGATGGGCTATGACTGGGCGCCTGTCCAGACCTTGACCTACGACGAATTCGTGGCATACCTGCGCGACGTGAAGGAAAAGGATCCGGGCCACATGGGCGATAAGCTCGTTCCGCTTGATCTGGACAACGGCGGCAAGCACTGGGCGATGCTGGCGCAGCTGTGGAATCAGCGCATCGGCTCCTTCGACATCGTGGATGGCCAGTATTGCTGGAGCGCGGAAGACCCCTCCTCTCTGGAAGCCATCAAGCAGATTAAAACCCTCTACGACGACGGTCTGCTGGCGATGGACAGCTACAACGACTCCAACAACGCGGGTCGTGAACGCTTCCTCGCGGGCCGCTCTGCTGTCCTGTACGGCAACCTCGGTGCGACCATCCTGCAGACGACGGCCCGTACTCTCGCGACCAACGTCGAAGGCTTCACCGAAGAAGACCTCGGCATCATCTGCCTCGAAGCGCCCGACGGCACGTTCCATGTCAGCCAGATCGACGAGTGGTGGGCTGCGTTCGCCTTCTCCGCGAACTGCCGCGACGAAGTCATGGATCGCTGGCTGGCGGTCGGCAACTGGCTGCTCGAACAGGAACAGATTGAAACCTACGCTTACGGCGTGAAGGGTGAAGACTGGGACTACGACGCGGACGGCAACGTCGTTCTGAACTACACCGATGCAGACATCGCCGCCACCGGCAGCAAGTACTACATCGTGCAGGAGCGCGCCTTCCAGAAGTACTTCGTCCTCGAAGGCTTGGACGTCTACCTCCCCGGCAACCCCGCATACTCTTCCTACATCATCAATGACCTGTTCACCACGAACATGAAGACGTGGGAAGCCAACGCAACATTCGCTCCGACGGACTATAACCTGACCAACACCAAGAACGAAGCGTATTACTCCTTCCGTTCTGCCGTCATCAACAACATCCGCGACATCATCATTCAGGCGGTCATCTCTGACGATCCGGAAACGGTTTGGAACGACTTCGTGAATGAACATCGCGAAGAAGGCGACAAGCTGGCTGCGGAACTGACGGAAGAATTCCTGAAGTAATCCATCCACGGGTCAGTGCTCGACCCGCCATCACCCGTCTGCATTTTCAGGCAGCAGGGAGCTTTCTGAGAATGGAAGCTCCCTGCTTTTCGATTTTAGCGTACGCCAAATCTAAAAGGCTGCAGCAAAAACCAGCTGCTTATTTTCCGCAAATACCGCGCACTTCTGCGAATGCTTCCGTCCAGCACCGGACGTTCCTTCCGACGCTGCACCAAGGCATTCCCAACCCCATCAACGGGAGGCAAAACACATGATTCACCCCCTCGCCATCACCATGTGGGATTTTTCATGGATTGAACGCCGCTGGGACGGCGCAGGCTTTGAGGACTGGAACGCTGCCCTCGACGGCGTCAAGGAACGCGGCTATGATGCCGTCCGCATCGACGCATTCCCCCACCTGCTGTCCCAAGCCCCTGAAAAAGAATGGCTGCTCCCGCCTGTCTGGTATTCCAATGACTGGGGCAGCCCCTATAAAGTCCGCGTTCGGCTCTTTCCTGCACTCATCGACTTCCTGAAAGCCTGCCGCGCGCGCCGCATCAAGGTCGCCCTCAGCAGCTGGTTCCGCGAAGACGCCGATAACGTCCGCATGGCGCTCAGCACCCCGCAGGCGATGGCGAAATGCTGGATTGATACCCTTCGTCTGATTGCGAACGCCGGGCTGATGGACACCATCCTCTATGTTGACCTCTGCAATGAGTTCCCCGGCGACTTCTGGTCACCGTACTTCCGCAATGACCCGCCGTGGATGACGTGGAGCTGCTGGCATACCGACGCGGCAATGACTTATATGCGCACGGCGATTGCGCTCGTCCGCCGCGAATACCCCGACGTGCCCTACTGCTTCTCCTTCGACGGCGAGAATACGCACTTCTACCGCGAACGCGACCTCTCCTTCTTCGATTTGGCGGAGCACCATATCTGGATGACGAAGCTGAACAAGCAGCAGTTCTATCACGAGGTCGGTCAGGCGAAGGACGGGCGATTCACCGAGGAAGCGTATCACCTGCTGGCTGACCATGCGCTGGATGTGTACCACAACAAGGAGGATTATTGGAAGCAGCTGCTTGTGGACGGCATTCAGACGCTCGCGGCGGACGCGAAAGCCGCAGGGCTTCCGCTGGCGACGACCGAGTGCTGGGGCATCACGGACTACAAGGATTTCCCGATGCTCCCGTGGGGCTGGGTGAAAGACCTGTGCGCGCTGGGCGTAGAGACGGCGTGTCAGACAGGGCAGTGGGCGCTGATGGCGACGAGCAACTTCGCCGCGCCGCAGTTCTGCGGCATGTGGCGGGATGCTGCGTGGCATCAGCGTCTGACGACGATGATTCACGAAGCGCCCCTGCCGCCGGAAGCGGAAAAGACCGCGCTTGGGCGCGCGATGCGGTGGGAATGAAATATCACTTCCAAATAAGTCGAGCTGCGGTATGAGCAGATATTTCTGGCGTTAACCGATGGGGGTAAACCCTAAAAGTGGCGGCGCCTCCGCAGAGGCGAAATCCCTGTGTATCAATTCTGGATAATCAGGTAAGACGGAAAAGAGGAGAGCAAGCATATGCGTGAGGAGATTTCCCTAAACGGCACTTGGCAGCTCAAAGGCACAGCATCCTATGTGCCGCTGCGCGATAAGAGCATGGAAACCGGCAAGCCGCTGGAAGGCGTGACCGGCTGGATGGATGCGCAAGTTCCCGGCGGCGTGGCGCGCGCGCTGTATCAGGCAGGCTATATCGACCACCCCTATGCGGACATGAACAGCTTGAAGTGCGAGTGGATAGAAAACCGCTGGTGGATTTACCGCCGCGAGTTCGACCGCCGGGACATCCCCGCGCACCGCAAGACCCTCCTGCACTTCGAGGGTGTCGATTATGCCTGCATGGTCTACCTGAACGGGCATCTGCTGGGCGAACACGAGGGCATGTATGAGGATTTCGCCTTTGACATGACCGACCTTCTGCAGACGGCGGAGCATTTCGTGCTGGATGTGCTGATTCTCCATGCGCCGGACGAAATGGGGCAGATTGGGCGCACAAGCCAGACTTCGACGCAGAAGAGCCGCTTCGGGTATAAGTGGGATTTCAGCACCCGGCTGGTCAATCTGGGCATTTGGCAGGATGTATCGCTGATTTTGGAGGACGAAGCCGCGCTGGACGACCTTTATGTGCATTCGGACGCAGCGGACGGCATGGGGCTGCTGCATATTTCCGGCACAACCCATGCGGATGGCAATCTGCCGTTGACGGTGGCGGTACGCTGCGCAAAGGACGGCGCGGAGAAAGCCGCGGCGACACTGCCCGTGCAGGACGGCGCATTCGCTGGAACGCTGACCATCCCGTCGCCGGAACTGTGGTATCCCAACGGGCTGGGCGAACAGCCGCTCTATGACGTGACGCTGACGCTCCGAAACCGCGAAACCGTGCTGGACGAGCGGACGATGCGCCAAGGCATCCGCCACTTCGAGATGATTCAGAATGAGGACGCCCCGGCGGGTGCGCTCCCCTATACCATTATCATGAACGGCGAGCGCGTCTATATGAAGGGCGTCAATATCACGCCGATGGATCATATCTACGGCGATATTCCGGCGGAACAGGTCGCATATCAACTGCATCAAGCGAAGCGGCTGAATGTGAACATCGTGCGCGTCTGGGGCGGGGGCGTGATTGAGACGGAAACGTTCTACCGCCTCTGCGACGAGCTGGGTCTGCTGGTCTGGCAGGAATTCATTCAGTCCTCCTCCGGCGTGGACAACATTCCGTCGGAACTGCCGCATTTTCTCACACTCCTGCGGCAGTCAGCGGTTCACGCGCTGAAAGTCAAGCGCAATCACACATCGCTGGTCATTTGGAGCGGCGGCAACGAGCTGATGGACGAGAACCGCAAGCCCGTGACGCTGGAAAACAAGAACATCGCGATGTTGGCAGACTTGGTTAGGACGCTTGACCCGGCGCGGATGTTCGTGCCGACGTCGCCCTCCGGCCCGGAGGCGCACATTTCTCGCACACCGGGCAGAAGCCATGATGTGCACGGCTGGTGGCAGTATCAGGGCAACGGGCGGCAGTACAGCTATTTCGGCGATACGGACAGT
>OGGK01002263.1_pt1 | contig 10210 bp, 8 predicted proteins | sample 1571171 | NCBI WGS metagenome assembly OGGK01 (sample SAMEA2581958, study PRJEB24529) | metagenome | biome: Human gut stool | place: China | collected 2011 | reverse complement strand
TATGGCAATTATAATAGCACAAGCATTAAATATAGATATAAAAGAATTATATAAAATAGTACCATAAAAGTGCTATTTTATTTTTTGTATAGAAAAATGGCACTTTCATATAATATCCACCATAGTGGATGTATTTTACTATATTTATAAATCGAAGCTTCAAATAAATAAAGAGGAGAAAAAAGAAATGAATGTAGTAGAAAATGATGTAAAAGAATTAAGTGATAAATATAATAGGAGTGTAAATTTTATAAAAATGCTATTGAAAATATGTATGGATTTAAAAATATCAGATTATAAAAATGAAATAGAAAATTTCTTGAATAATCATTAATAAAAAGTTTAATAGAAAGCTTGACAAACAAAAATAATATATGTATAATCATCACATAATAATTAACACTTTTTTAACACTTTAGTTTTAGATAACTACAAATAACTATAAAGAACTTTAGTGCAAAATAATTGAAAATACTGGATTTGTACGAAAATCGAAATAAGTAAAAAGGTAAAAAAATTAATCATGAGTTCGATTCTCGTACGGGTCACCAAAATTTTATATTTAAGAGGGAGTAGTTTTAAATTGTTAATCAACAACCGCGATTCAAAAGAATCTGGTTAACAAGCTTCAAAAAAGTAAACGAGACTTTTAAAGAAAGGATATAATAATTTAATTATATTTTTTCTTTAAAAGTCTTTATTTGTTCTAAAATACATAAATAAGAATAAATATTATATGTATAACTTTAGAACTATAGTAAAAAGGCTAAAATACAATTAGAAAAGAGAGGTAATTAGTATGGAAAAAAGTTGGTTTAATAAGACAAGCCAAGAAGTAGAACAAGAATTAAAAACAGATTATCAAAAAGGTTTAAGCAATAGTCAAGTCCAAGAAAACATTAAAAAATATGGACTAAATGAATTACAAGAAAAGAAAAAAGATTCACTACTAAAGAAATTTTTAGAACAATTTAAAGATTTTTCAATAATTGTATTAATAATAGCAGCAATAGTATCAGGAGTAGTTGGAGTAGCACAAGGAGAAGGATTTACAGATACAATAATAATATTAATAGTAGTAATCCTAAATGCAGTGATAGGAGTAGCACAAGAAAGTAAAGCAGAAAAATCATTAGAAGCATTAAAAAAATTAAGTAGTCATGCATCAAAAGTAATAAGAAATGGAAAAGAACAAGTAATACCAGCAAGAGAATTAGTACCAGGAGATCTTGTTATAATAGAAACAGGAGATTATATAGCAGCAGACTTAAGAATAATAGAAGCAGTAAATTTAAAATCACAAGAAGCATCACTTACAGGTGAATCAGTTCCAGTAGAAAAAATAACAGAAAAAATAGATGGAAATGAAATTGGAATTGGAGACAGAAAAAATATGTTATTTTCATCAAGCTTAATAACATATGGTAGAGGAAAAGCAATTGTAGTAAATACAGGAATGAATACGGAAGTAGGAAAAATTGCAGGAATGCTAGATAATGCAGAAAAGCAAGAAACACCACTTCAACAAAAATTAAATGATTTAGGAAAAACTTTGGGAATAGCTTGTTTAGCAATATGTGCTGTAATATTTGTTATTGGATTATTACAAGGAAAAGAAATAATAGATATGTTTATGACAGCTGTATCACTTGCAGTTGCAGTAATACCAGAAGGACTTGTTGCAGTATCAACAATTGTATTAGCAATTGGTGTTCAAAAAATGGTAAAAAAACATGCAATAGTAAAAAAATTACCAGCAGTTGAAACATTAGGAAGCAGTACAGTTATATGTTCTGACAAAACAGGAACATTAACACAAAATAAAATGACAGTAGAAAAAGTATTTTGTGATGATGAATTACAAGATGTAAAAAAAGTAAATACAACAGAAGATTTCAAAAAATTAGTATATAATTGTATGTTATGTAATGATTCACGATTGCTAGAAGATGGACAATTAGCAGGAGATCCAACAGAAACAGCATTAGTTGATATGGCATTTAAACTAGATTATGAACAATCTATATATAGAGAAAATCCAAGAGTTGAAGAAGTTCCATTTGATTCAGAAAGAAAATTAATGACAACAGTTAATAAGAAAAATGGAAAATATATAGTATATACAAAAGGTGGAGTTGATGAATTATTAAAATGTTGTAACTCATTCTTATATAAAGGTGAAGTAAGAACAAGTATAAACAATTATGCAAAATGGATAAGAGAAAACAATGAAAAAATGGCAAAAGATGCTTTAAGAGTCCTAGCATTTGCATATAAGGAATTAGATCACATGCCATCAAAAACAGAAATGAAAACAATAGAAAGTGATTTAACATTTATTGGAATGGTTGGAATGATAGATCCACCAAGAATTGAAGCAAAAAAAGCAGTAGAAAAGTGTAAAAAAGCAGGAATAAAAACAGTAATGATTACAGGTGATCATAAAATTACAGCAGTTGCAATAGCTAAAAAACTAGGAATATTAAAAGATGAAAGTGAAGCTTTAACAGGAACAGAATTAGAAAAAATGACTGATGAAGAATTAACAAAAAATGTTAGAAAATATTCTGTATATGCAAGAGTATCACCAGAACACAAAGTTAGAATAGTAAAAGCATGGCAAGCAAATGGAGAAGTTGTAGCAATGACAGGTGATGGAGTAAATGACAGTCCAGCATTAAAAACAGCTGATATTGGATGTGCAATGGGAAAAGTAGGAACAGAAGTTGCAAAAGAAGCAGCAGATGTAATATTAACAGATGACAATTTTGCTACAATAGTATCAGCAGTTGAAGAAGGAAGACGAATATATGATAATATATTAAAAGTAATTCAATTTTTACTTTCATGTAATGTTGGAGAAGTTATTGTATTATTGTTAGCAACATTATTTGCACCACAAATAGGACAATGGTTTGGAATATCTGATATAACAATGATTCAAGTTTTATTACCAATACATATTTTATGGATAAATCTTGTAACAGATACCTTCCCAGCATTAGCATTAGCATTTGACCCTGCAAATAAAGATATAATGGATAGAAAACCAGTAAAAAGAAATGAAGGAATATTTACAAAAGGAAGAACATTTAGAATTATTTATCAAGGTTTAATGATAGGATTACTTACACTTTCAGCATATTTAATAGGATTAGGAACAACACATACAGCAATAGATGGGTTAACACTAGAACAAACGAAAATAGAAGTTGGTCAAACAATGGCATTTATAGTTTTAGCATTTTCAGAATTAATACATGTATTTAATATAAGAGATAATAAAAATTCAATATTTAAAACAGGAATATTAGGAAATGGAGTTTTAATATTAGCAATATTAGCATCAGCATTATTAATGGTTGTAATATTATTTATACCACAATTAAGAACAATATTTAGTATTCCAATCCTTCCAAGTGATAATATAATTGAAACAATTGTATTAGTATTATCACCAATAATTATTGTTGAAATTATGAAATTGTTTAAAGTAAATACAACAAGAGATGAATAACAAATAAGAAGCTTTTTCAGTAAAAAACTGAATTAGCTTCTTATTTTTTTAATTTAGCAATTTTTTTCAATATTAATATCATTTAAACATTTCTGAGAAGGTTCTTTAAAAGAAAGATACCAAGAAATGCCATTACAATTTTTCTTAATATCCTCTAGCCTTTGCTGTAATTCAGAAAAAGTTTGAGGTGGTGAAATAATAACAGGAACACCAGGTTGCCAATTAGCAGGAGTTGAAGCATCTGCACAATCAGAAATTTGTAAAGCTTCAACAGTACGAATAATTTCTGGAATAAATCGACCAATATTTAAAGGATATGTAAGAATAACACGAACAATACCATTTCCATCAATAATAAAAACATTTCTAACAGTTTTTGTTGTACTAACATCATTTGAAATCATACCATAAAGTCTAGCAATAGAGCCATTTCTATCTGCAATAATAGGAAATGGTAAAGAAACACCAGTCAAATTATATATTTCATTTACCCAAGCAAGATGTGAAGCATTACTATCAATACTTAATCCTAATAAATTAGTATTTAATTTTTGAAAAAATGGATAAGCCCTTGCGAAAGCAATCATTTCTGTAGTACATACAGGGGTGAAATCACCAGGATGCGAAAAAAATACGAGCCATTTTCCAGAATAATCACTTAGGTTTATTTTTCCAAATGTGGAATCTGCTGTAAAATCAGGAGCCTTTTGACCTAATTTTATATTTCCATTCATTAATAATTCATAGTCCATAAGTAACAGACCTCCTTTAAATATATTGTATTCAGCAAAGTTGGAATAGGCTACATATAGAAATAATATTTTTTAAAATACTTGAAATTATACGATTTTGCAAGTATAATAGTAAAGAATAGAAGTATTTTGAAAGGAATGAAATTAATGGATACAGTAAAAACATTTATAAAATATATAATATGGATAATATTATTTTGGATATTATCAGATTTCTTAATAAATGTAGGGTTAAAAAGTACATATAAAGAAATGCAAAAAGTAGAACAAATACCATCAGGAATTCAAGTCAAAGAAATAAAATCAACAGCAGTAAATGGAAAAATTAATTTAATAGTAAATTCAACAAATCTTAGTGGAAAATTTATAAAAGTAGATTTGTATTCATCAAAAGATAATTTGTTAGGTACTCAATATTTAGAAATTGGTGAAATAAAAGAAAATCAAACCAAAGAAATTGATACATATTTTAAAATAGCAGATGTTAAGAAATACAAAATATCTGTTACAGATGAAAAAGGAGAATCAACAGAAGGATTTATGGATACTGCAATGTCAGCAATTACTATAGTATTGTCTGTAATAAAATTATTAATATTAATATAAATTATGAGAAACAAAGGAGGAAGAACTTAATGGTATTAAATATTGTACAACCAGCAATTATAATATTATTAATAATAGCTACAATTTTATTTATATATTTAGGAAAAGAGTTAAAAAGAAGTTATGTAGTTGCAATACCATTAATTGGATATATAATATTATTGTTAACACACATTTTTGAAATAATAACATTACCGAGTCAATATATAGTAACATTAATTTTATGCATAATTATTGATTGTATTTTTGTATGTGTATCATTAATTGTATTTTTATTATTTAAAAAAATTTATAAGAAAAGAGAATTTTAAGATTAAATTAAAAGTATTGTATAAAGAAAGGAATAGAAAAAGATGGGCTTTTTTGATAAATTAAAACAAGGTTTAACAAAGACAAAAGAATCAATAAATGATAAAATAAATAATGTATTTAGTAATTTTAGAAAGGTTGATGAAGAATTACTTGAAGAATTAGAAGAAGCATTAATAATGTCAGATGTTGGAATGGAAACATCTGTAAAAATAATAGATAACCTTAGAGACAAAATAAAAACAGAAAAAATTGAAGATGCAGATTTAGTAAAACAAGCATTACGTGAGCAAATGCAAGAAATATTGGATTCTGTAGATTCAGACCTAAAATTAGAAACCAAACCATCAGTAATATTATTTGTTGGAGTAAATGGAGTTGGAAAAACAACATCAATAGGAAAAATTGCCAATAATTTACGTAAAGAAGGGAAAAAAGTTATTGTCGCAGCAGCAGATACATTTAGAGCAGCAGCAGTAGAACAATTAGAAGTATGGGCAAACAGAGCAAATGTTCAATTAGTAAAAAGACCAGAAGGAACAGACCCTGCTTCAGTTGTATTTGATGCAATTAAAACAACAAAACAAGAAGATGCAGATGTATTAATAATTGATACAGCAGGAAGATTGCACAATAAAAAGTATTTAATGGATGAATTAATAAAAATAAACAAAGTAATAGATAAAGAGCTCCCAGATGTATCAAAAGAAGTATTAATGGTGTTAGATGCAACAACAGGACAAAATGCTATTTTACAAGTAAAAGCATTTAAAGAAGCTGTTAATATAAATGGTTTAGTTTTAACAAAATTAGATGGAACATCAAAAGGTGGAGCTGTTATAGGAATTGTATCAGAAAACAATTTACCAATTAAATTTATTGGTGTTGGAGAACAATTAGATGATATGCAAAAATTTAACTCAACAGATTTTGTAAATAGTATAATATAACAAATAGAGGGTGAGTAATTTGAAAAATGAAAAAGTAAAAAGAAAAAAGTCAACTAAAAGAAGAACCATTGTAATAATATTTTCAATAGTATGTTTAATAATTGCATATGTAATGTACAGAGGAAATTATTTAGAATATTTGGAAATTGGAAAAAATTATATAGGTGCATTTTCAGGTGAAATAAAGTATAGGTCTATAACAATTGTTATATCATTTTTGTGGATATTCGGATTAATGTACATAACAAACAAGAGAATACAAAAAGGCTTAAAGCCATTTTTTACCGAAGAAAAAAAAGAGATGCCTAAATTACCAAATAAATCAATTTCGTTTATAACTGCAGCAATTGGAAGTGTTATAACATCAAACATATTCTTACAAAAAACGATATTATTTTTTAATAGCACATCATTTGGAAATGGAAAAACAGATTTAGTATTTGGTCATGATATAGGATATTATTTATTTATAAAACCTTTTTTACAAGCTGTTTTAATATATATGTTAGTTACGTTTGCTATATCAACAATATATGCAGCAATATACTATATAATTAGCTTAAATACACAATTTACAAATGGTGTTACAACAGAGGCATTAAAAAATTCAATAATGAAACAACAATTATTAAACAATGCAAAAATAATAGTTATAATTATTGCTATTTTGACTTTTATAAATGCAGAAGATTTATCATCAAGACCATTTATGACAGTTGGAGAAAATGAATACTCATATGGAATATCTGGAGCTGGAACATCGGATATTTCAATTAAAGTATGGGGATATAGGGCATTATCATTTTTAATGATTATAGCTATTTTTGTTGGAATATCTGCATACAATAAGAAAAAAAATAGAAGATTAATAATATCTATTTTTTCAGTGCCAGTATACCTAGTTTGCTTAATTCTTATATTGGTAGGATACAATAAAATATTTGTTGATTCCAATGAATATGAAAAAGAAAAGAAATATATTTCCTATAATATAGAAAATACAAGAGAAGCATATGGTATAAATTTAGAAGAAATTAGTCTTGAGGATACAGATACAATAAATACAGAAGAAGTTAGCAAATATGCAGAAGTAGCAAATAATATCTCAACAACAAATAAAGATTTAGTACTAAAGTTACTAAATACCACATTAACAAATAAAGGATATTATAAGTATAATTCAACAAAGCCAGGAGAATATACAATAAACAATAAAAAAACATTAGTATATGTAACACCTAGAGAAGTTGTATCAAATGAAAATTCGTATACAAATGCAACTTATGAATATACACACGGTTATGGTGTTATTGTAACATCAGCATCAGAAACAAATAGTAATGGTGACTTAGTAAATTTACAAAAAGGTTTTTCAAATGAAAATAATGTTATAAATATAAATAATCCTAGAATATATTTTGGATTAGAAACAAATAAAACTATTGTTACAAATAGTAAAAATAAAGAAGAATTTGACCATCCCAAAAATGAAAATAGTGATTCAGAAAATGTTACTAATTCATATGATGGACAAGCAGGTTTAAGCTTAAATACACTTGATAGAATAATACTTGCTATTTCAAATGGAGATATAAATTTAGCAATTTCAAATAATATTAATCAAAATAGTAAAATATTAACAAATAGAAATGTTATAGAAAGAGCTAAAAAAATAATGCCATATTTAACATATGACAATTCACCATACCTAGTTGTTACAAATGATGGAAAATTAGTTTGGGTAATTGATGCATATACTACGTCAAAATATTATCCATATTCGCAAAAAACAACTGTAAATGGGCAAGAAATTAATTATATAAAAAATTCAGTAAAAGTATTAGTTGATGCATATGATGGTACTGTTAAATTTTATATAACAGATAGAACAGATCCAGTAATAATGGCATACAATAAAGCTTTTCCAGATGTATTTATGGATATTGACTCAGAAATACCAACAGAAATAAGTGAACATTTTACTTATTCAGAATTTTTATATAATATTCAGGCAGAAATATTAAAAAGATATCATAACACAGAGCCAGATGTTTTATATAGAGCAAATGATGTTTGGGATATAGCAAAATATGGAATTGGGACTAATTCAGCCTCACAAGAGACCACACAAATGACGCCATATTATGCAATAGTAAAAACTTCTGATAGTGAACAAACAAAACTAGGTCTTGTGCTACCATATACGATACAAGGGAAACAAAGTATTGCTGGATATACAGTTGGAATATATGAAAATGGAAAATTGGTTATGAAATTATATAGATATCCGTCTGATAATACAGTTTTGGGTCCAATGCAGTTAGATACACAAATAAGTCAAAATGAATCAATTTCAAAAGAAATAGAAAATTTAAATGTATCTGGAACAAAACTCACAAAAAATATAGTGGTAGTGCCAATAAATAATAAATTAGTATATGTAGAGTCAATATATCAAGAATATATTAATGAAAATGATTCATTACCAAAACTGAAAAAAGTAGTTGTTGCATCAGGTAACAAAATGGCAATTGGTGATGACTTAAAATCAGCATTAACTAATTTATTGTCACAAGCATTCAATATAGAAGTTGAAGATCCAGAAAATGAAGAGGCACTTTTAGAATCTATAATAAAAGCTAATAAAAATTTAAAGGAATCAACTTCAAATAAAGACTATGAAATGATGGGAAAAGATATAAAACAATTGCAATCATTAATAGATAAATTAGAGCAATTGCAAAGTCAAAATACAAAAGACAAAGAAAATAATAACAATACAAATACAACAATAAATTTATAAAATACTTGAAATAAAATTTCAAGTGTGGTAATCTAATTTTAGTTATTAATTGAAAGGAGAAACTTATGTTAAAAAGTAAAAATTATTTATTCAAAGTTTTAGTAGTTATTGCAATTATTGTTTCAACAATATTTGTATTTTCAGGATGTGGAAAGAAAAATAAAAATCAGTCAAATACTGATGATAAAGCATATTTACAACCATTAACGAATTATTTTGAAGGAATTAAAAATAAAGAATTAAGCAGAGTTTTAAAAGCATTCCCAGATTTTATGCAAATGTCAGAAAAAATAACTGATACAGAAATAGATGATTTATATAAACAATATGAATCTATGTATGGTGCAAATATCAAAATTGATTACTCATTAGGAGATGCTGTAACATTAGGAGAGGACGAAATAAAAGAGCTAGAAGATAATTTAACAGCAATATATCCAGATCAGGAAAATCTTGACATTACAGCAGCATATTCAGTACCAGTAACTGTTACAATTACTGGAGATGGAATAACATCTAATTCAAACGAAGAAAATACAGCAGCAGAAAATAATGCTGATAATACTGCAGAAACTAATACAGATGACAGCACAGATAATAATAATACAGAACAAGAAGATATGTATGTTATTCAGTATAATGGAAATTGGTATATTATGTAACTAAAAAAAGTTATAGATTTTTATCTATAACTTTTTTTATGAATTATTTTACAATAAAGTGTAAAAAATACCGCAAAAATCTTGACATTATTGAATTAAGATGATTATAATAAATCCAAAGTAAACGAAAAAATCTTCCGGAGGCTAAGATATAATGAACAACAATTATATAAACAAATACACAGAAAATTACAGCAATATAAAAGATGAAGATTTAATAAGAAAAATTAAATCAGGAGACAATAATGCACTAGATTATTTATTAAAAAAATATCAAGAAGTTGTTAACATGAAAGTAAGTAGATATTTTATAATTGGTGCTGAAAAAGAAGACATAATACAAGAAGGATTAATTGGGTTATATAAAGCAATTAAAAGTTTTGATCCAGAAAAACAAAATTCATTTAAATCATTTGCAAACCTATGTATTGAAAGACAATTAATAACAGCAATAAAAAGCTCTAATAGACAAAAACATATGCCACTTAATTCATATTTATCATTGAATATGTCTGCATATGATGACTATGATGATGACACAAGTATATATGATATATTTGATGCCAACATAATTGAGGACCCACTAGATACAATAACCAAAAAAGAGTATT
>OGGK01002243.1_pt1 | contig 10279 bp, 10 predicted proteins | sample 1571171 | NCBI WGS metagenome assembly OGGK01 (sample SAMEA2581958, study PRJEB24529) | metagenome | biome: Human gut stool | place: China | collected 2011 | reverse complement strand
TACCGTCAGATGCTATCAGAAAATTAAAGCCGATGCGGAAGCCGGAGACCCCGAAGCCATCAGGCGATATGAAGCCACCCTTGCCAAGCGCAGAGACGAGTACCACAAAAAGAAAGCAAGACAGGAGGAAGTACCAGCATGAAGGAATTGAAGCCAAGAATCCACGAAAACGGCATCGACTACATTCTCGTAGGCGATTACTATGTGCCGGACTGGAAGCTGCCGGAGGAACACCGTCCCATCGGCAAGTGGGGCAATCTTCACAAGGCGTATTTGAGACAGTTTCGCCCCGCCCTCTATTCGACCCTTGTCCTCTCAGGTGAACTGCACACCTACCTTGCCGATCTGAACGAGCAGGCAACGGAAAGATGCAGTCTTATCATTGAGCAGATGGCGGAAGCCGAGGGCGTGGACGAAACCCTGAAAGCGTCCGACCAGATGCTATGGGTTCAGTCCATGAACTCCATCCGCAGCCGAGCCGAGGAAATCATCAAGCATGAGCTGATTTATGATTGACGGTCAAGAGCCGGAAAAAACGCATATTTGACGCTGGGAACGCTTCGGACGAGGAATGTATCGCCGGAGCGTTTCCCATTAAAAAATTGCCGTTTTCCCCAAGCCAAGAGCCGGAGAAAACAGCCGAAAAATGCCACTCTTATGCGACAGAGGGCAGAAAGGAGCTTGTATGAGAACAGGGCTGACAAAGAGCCAGAAAATCACGGAAATCTGCTTCGACGAGAAAGAGCCGCTGATCCATATCCGCACACACAACACCGATCTCAAGAACAGGCTGACCGCTTATGCCGCCGCCCACCCCGGCGAGTGCCGCCAGACCGACGCAGACCCGGACACGGGCTGCATGGAGTTTGAAATCCGCAAGGGGCGGTTCTCTTTCCGTCTGACCGCCCCATACAGCGAGGAACGCCGGGAGAGGGCGCGGCAGTACGCCAAAAAGACAATGCAGCTGAACCGCTAAAAGGATATGGAAATGTTCACATCTGTATGGTATAATTCTTTCGACACAGAAAGACAAATCGGGCTTTGTAGAGGTGAACTCGTATGAATATAGTTATAAAAAAGATGGAAACCGATGCCGAGATCAAAGGGAAAGCATACGTTCATTGGAAATCCTGGCAGGAAGCGTATTCCGGTATTGTGGATCAACGGTATCTTGACTCGCTGACATTGGATAAGTGCGAAAAAATTGCTTTTCGTCGGACGGATAATGTCATCATCGCAAAAGACGGCGATTCCGTTATTGGATTCGTCGGCTTTGGCAAATATCGCAATGACGAACTCGAGAACGCCGGAGAAGTTTTTGCTATTTATATTTTATCGCAGTATTACGGAAAAGGCATTGGGTATCGCTTGATGCAGACGGCGCTCTCAGAGCTTGCTGATCATTCGAAAATTGCAGTCTGGGTACTGAAAGAAAACACAAAAGCCATCCGTTTTTATGAACGATGTGGATACCGTTTTGACGGCAGAGAGCAAATCATTGAACTTGGATCTCCTGTCGTTGCGGCAAGAATGGTTTTAGAAAGATAAATTCCAGTTTATCTACTCAACCCTCTGAAAACCATGTATTTTCAAGGCTTTTCGCTTGTGTAATTCTCAAATCTTATGTATTTTCCCTTGTTTTTTCCCTTATGAGCGAAAACAAGGGAAACTTTTTGTTATTCGCCGCCGACTACCTTATCCAGCAGCCTTGCGGAAGTACGCTTCGCTTCCCTTGTAGCGTGAGCGTAGATATTCATTGTGGTACTGACATCAGCGTGTCCGAGAAGCTCCTGCACATCCTTTGGTGCTGCTCCATTTGAGAGCAGATTGCTGGTGAATGTGTGTCTCAGCATGTGAAAATGAAAATCTTCAAAGCCTTCCAGCTTCTTCTTAGCCGCCCTGCACATAACCCCTACCGTACTCGGCGATTCAAACGCTCCGTCCGGCCTGAGGCAGACAAAGGATATTTCCTTGTATCCCTCCGGGACTTCCTCCGTTCTCGGCAGGCTGTAAACCTCGTAATAAGTACGGTCTTTTTCTTTGACCTCACTGTAATAGTTGAGGCTGTACAGCTCTCCGTATCGGAAGCGGTTTTTGTGCTGTTCGGCTTTGGCTGTTCTAAGGATTTCTACCAGCGTGTCGCAGAAGTCCACAGTACGGATTTTCTTTCGCTTGGTCGCTCCGATTTCCATCTTGTGCCTTGCCCCGTTGTAGCGCATACTGCGGCGTACTGTAAGGTACTGACCTTCAAGGTTAATATCCTGCCAGGTCAAGCCGCAGACTTCACCAATGCGAAGCCCCGTGTAGTAGGCAATCTGAATGGGCAGCAGAGCAGGATTGTCTTTCTTTTTCAGAAAGTCCTCCAGCTTCAGATACTGTTCGTGGCTGATCGTAGGTGCGGAAGTCACATCCCCGTCCTCGTCTGAGAACAGTTCGTATTCTTCCTTTTTGCCCCTCCACACTACATACTGCATCGGGTTAAAGGAAATCAGCCTTTTGGGGAACACCGCAAAGCGGAACGCCCCTTGCAGGACTGCCGAGAACAATCGCAGATACCCTTTGCTGAGCGCCTTTGCCTGTGTGCCGTCGGGATTTGTACCGCCGAAACTGAGGAAGTCAATATATGCCTGTAAATGGTCAGCCGTTACACTTTTCAGTTTTCGGTTGCCGATGGGGTGCTGTTTGATACGGTTGACAGTACCCTGATACGCCATAACCGTACCGTTACTCAGATTGCCGGGCTTTAATTCTTCTTCCACCCATTGATCTAAAAGCATTCCCACCGTAACATTTTCGGACTTGGCTACGAATTTCTTTTCCTCGTAGTCCTCCATTGCCTTTCGGAGCAGTGCTTCGGTTTCTGCCTTGCTTTCTGTCCCGGGGAACTCCTTCTGCACACGGTTTCCGCTTTCATCTTCGATATAAAAGCGATAGTACCACTTTTTACCTTTCTTTCTTACAGAACCTTTTGCCATAAATAAAATATCTCCTTTCTATCCGTGGCAATCGGGCCTGTGACATATGGTGTGCGTAAAGTAATAGTGTCACTTGCCGGTTGTTGTTTCAGCCGGCATTTTCATTTGTCAAGGTGCCACGGAATTTTTCTTTTCGCTCAGCTTTTCTTCGGCTGCCGTCACTATCCCGAAGAGTTCGCTCATAGATACCTTTGTGCGACCCTCATCGTAGATATGTAAAATTCCATCAAGAAAACGCTTCATATCTTCAATCGGTGCTTCCATTTCGTTGTGATAGACCTTTTCTGTGATTGCGCCCGATTCAATGGCATAGCGCATCAGTGATTCTTTCAGCCCTTCGTCAGCAGCTACACGGTCAACCTCTGCCATAGCATCAGCAAAGTGATAACAGAGTACCGAGTACAGGTCTATCATCTTTCCAAGAAATGTGGTCAGAAGCTGTTGGTGCGGCTCTCCCTGAACAACGCTCACGCTGTCAAGGTATTTTGCAATGTGACTTTCAATGTCTCTCTGGCAGAGCGTTTTGGTGTCATATTCCTTTTCTTCGGAAAGACCTGTCAGCCATTCGGGAGTGGTCAGAAGTGCTTCTGCCAGTCCGTTGATAATCATGGTTCGCTTCGGGTCAACACCGTCTGCTTCATATCGCTGGATGGTGGATTTGTTCACACCTATGCGTTTTCCGAGTTCCGGCATTGTGAGATTCAGTTCCAATCTTCGTTCCTTCACTCGTTCACCGACCTGTTTTGCGGTGAATGTAATTTCTTCTTTCAAGGTTTTCACCTCCTTGCGAATATAAGTATAACACGAAAGAGCTCAACTTGCAACCATATTTTGCGTATTTCTCAAAAATATTTAATAACAGGTTGCAAAATAGGTTGACAAGAGATGGCAAAATAAATATAATTATGATTGCAGAGTTGCAAAACGAGTATTTCACAAAGGAGGAATGAATATGAGCACAACCAAAATGGGACTTACCATCGAAGAAGCCGCTGAATGTACGGGCATCGGGAGAAATACTATGCGCAAGTTGGTAGACTGGGGCAAGCTTCCTGTCCTAAAGGTAGGAAGAAAGACCATCATCCGAACTGATACGCTGGAGCACTTTATGACCGTCAATCAGGGGCGAAATTTGCTCAATGAAAAAGATGTACGAAAAGTCGAATAACCGTTCTCTAAAAGCCCTCGGCGTTTGAGAGCGAAATACACCCCTCGCACAAATCTGACGATTTGTACTCCGGGTATTTCGCCCTTGCAGGGAGCCTGTATCACAGCATCGGCGCACTCCCTCTGCTATGATACAGAGAAAATTGCATCGCAATTTTCTGTTGCTGTCCCTCTGTCAAATGCCATCGGAACAGCCGCAACCGACCAGTCGGTTGCAAAATGAGAACGCCCCAATACGGGAGAAAGGACACTGTGGCAAGACACAGCTTCATTCAGATGTCGAAGCTGCCAAATGTCAAAGGACGCATTTCGTATATCACAAGCAAGGCAAAACAGGAGAACCTGTATGCCACCTACCGCACCGCAGACAGCACCTTTTGGAGCAATCTTGCAAGGGAAAGTCAGCAGGAATTTAAGCGAAGCGGCACCACAGGAAAGTGTATCGAAGCAAGGGAGCTTATCATCGCCCTGCCGGAACTCTACACCAAATTTGACCCCGATAAGGTGCTGAAAGACTTCACAGACCTGTTTCGCAAGCGGTACGGCGTGGAATGTGTGTCGGCACTCCACCACAACAAACGAAAGACCAACTACCACATCCACCTGATTTTCAGCGAACGAAAGCTGCTCCCGGAGCCTGATGTAAAGGTAGCCACCCGAAGTGTTTTCTTTAATGAAGCAGGGCAAAGGGTACGCACCAAGAAAGAAATCACCGGGGAGGACGGACAGATACGAAATGGCTGTACGGTCATCAAAAAGGGCGAGATTTACGAAAGCCATCTCTTTACCACCAAAGACGAGCGTTTCAAAAGTGAAGCCTTTCTTGAAGAAGTCAAGCAGTTTTACACCGCCCATATCAACCGCCATATCGCAGACCCCGAACAGCAGCTAAAGGTCTTTGACAAAAACGGCGTGTATCTGCCCACCAAGAAAATCGGCAAGAACAATCCGAAAGAGGAAGAAATCAAAGCCGACAATGCCGCAAGGCAGGAATGGAATCGAACAGCGGATATGGCACTGATCACAGGCATTTCGGAAGAAACGATATTGGAGGTCAAACAGACACAGATCCACGAAAAAGTCAGCCAGTCTATCCGTGACAGCGGTTGGCTTCCCAACCTGTTCCGCAGTATTGTGAGCAAGGCAAAGGATTTTCTGCAAAACCTTATCCGGGAAAAGGATATGCCGCCCAAGCCCACACTGGATATTGACATATCCGAGTTCCGTCATATGCGAAGCCTGATGATTAAGGTGCAGGACAGGGCAAAAGAAATCAAGCACTTGCAGGACAAGGTGCTACCCGACCTGAAACAGCAGCTTGCCGAAACAAAGGGTATTTTCAAGGGCAAAGAGCGAAAGGCACTGGAAGCACAGATACAGCAGACCGAAAGGGAAATCGCTGATAAGCTGGACAAAATCCCTGACACACTGAAAGCAGACGGTTATCCCGATGTACAGGCGTTTATGGCTACCTTCCGAAAAATGGAGGGTGTTGTAGAGCAGTACAACCGTGAGCTTGCCGAGTGGGAACGCAAGGTCAAGGAAAACAGCAGACCCGGCGAAAAAGAACGATACGCACCACCTGAAAGAAAAAGCGTTCGTGATACGCTCAGGCGGTTACAGGCGGAGGGCAAGCAGCATAGAACACGAAAAAAGTCCCACGAAAGAGAAAGATAGCTTTGACCACAGCACTGCCGGTTCTCCGGCGGTGTTTACATAGAACGGCAGCCAGGTATGTGGTACCTGGCTGCCTCATCTTATTGCTATAATTCTATTTTTTGCTGGATCAAAGCATCCAATTTTGAAACTACTTCATCCTTGCTCCGCTCAATAGCCAAATACTTAGTAGCGATCTCTTTCTGTGCACACAGATCAATGCTCCCATGTTCGTCAACTGGAACAGGAATCATAATATCATTCAGCATAGATGGATATAGCTTTGTGAACTCATCTTCGCCATTATCACCTTTGCGTCCTTTCGCCAAATCACGGAAAAGAGGCTCTAATGTGAACTTCATATAATCAAGGTCTATGTCGGTTCGGCCATCTTTTGGAATTAAAACGCCACGATCACCATTGATAGAAAACTTTCCATCTAAGACTAAAATTGTACCAGCAAATCCATTTGTAGACCATGTCATATATTTGCCATCATAATCAAAAGTATCAATATAAGTTAATGCTTTTTTACTTGATGCAGAATAAACAGGATATGGTCCCTCATGAAGATTGCCATATTTCTTTGTATATTTTGAGAGACCTTTTATTGGCTCGAGAATATTTGTCAGTGGGAAATAACTATATTTATAATTCTCGTCTTCCAAAACAACTTTAATGTCAGCAATGTTTGTCCTCTTTTCGGAAAGATTGTCTCGTATTTGACGCATGCCCAACATGGAATCAGCAATGCTGGATTGGGCACTCTCATCAAATTCACCAGAGTCATCAACCGGAATACTAACTTTTACTGATTTCATGTTTGACAATGATGCTCTTAACCCACGGTCAAATCCATATTTGTGCTTGTTCTCTTCCAGTGTGTATGCAAGATAATAGGGATTGATCTTGGGATTTTTGATTTTAATTACGCCACAGTGATCAGTATACGCAAATTTCTTGCCTATTGGCATAACATTGAATTCAAAAGTACCATCAATTCCCCAAAGCACATATGGAACGCCAAAATCTTCCACATTACTGTAGGAGGTATAGACAAACGGAGAGAAAACATTTGAACTATATGCTGGAATCCTGCCGCTTGCTTCAATATAATCCTTTCGCAAAAGTCTTTTGCCGATTGATAAGTCGAACAAAGTTTTATCGTTCAGTGATACTTCGATGGAACTCACTATTGCGGATTTTTTTTTTACAAGTTCTCGTAATGGCTCGTCAAATTCCATAAGAGTAGAGGCAGTATCACTGACCATGCCAATATAATCTTCCAAAGATACAGTTTCAATGTTGTCTTCTATGCCGAGAGCAATTTTTTCGTCTCTAGTCCACCAGCGATCAACAGACCAATGGGTACCGTTATAAAAGTCTTCAATGTCGACAATTTTACAACGTTTATCATCTGTTCTGAACTTAGATTTGGCTCCCTTGAACATATTGAACAGGTCGGAGGCAACCTCCAAATCGTTTTGATCAATATCAAAGCGATAAACATCTCGGGTCTCACCAATCTCAGAGCAAAGGTAGGTAAAAACCGGAGTCATCTGTTTTGGCAAAGTGGCTACACCGCCAACATTCACGGCAACTTTCTTCGTCAGGGCAAGAATATAGGTTTTCTTATTGGTGGTGAAAAAAGTATTCAATGGCAGAGAAATAACTGCATCAATATTACACTGTTCGAGGATAAAATCTCGTAGTTTTTTATCGTTGCTTCGATTCATAATGCCATCAGGGATAACAATAAAAGCCTTTTTCCCTGGCTTCAGAGCACGGACAATCCACTCCATAAATAAGCCTTCAATGCCCATGGCACTTATGGAGAAATATTTTTTCAGGGTATCGTCCTTGGAAATTTCTTCCTTCAAATTGCTACTACCACTCATAACATATGGTGGGTTTGTAAGGATTAAATCATATTCCTCTGTAATTGGTTTTGCTAATGTACCAAGGATAGAGTTAGTCTGTAGCGTAAAGGTGTTGTTGAACAGTTCTGCAAATTGCTTTGTCAGCCCAGGATTTTCCTTGATCATACCGGACATATATATCAGCATATTTGCTTTTGCAAGAATAATTGTCTTCTGTTCATCCTTATCAAAGCCTTTATCGAACCCAGAAAGAGAGATCTGAGGCAGCAACTTTTCATTTCCAGCCTCATCTGCAGATACTACATATAGCCTATTCAGATTATGCAAGATAGGCTCAAGCAAAAATTTTCCAACGCCGCAAGCGGGGTCACATATTTTCATCCCAGGTTCAATATCAGCCATATTAACAATGGCTCGAACAACCTTCAAAGGAGTAAAATACTGTCCCCAGTTTTTCTTACTGATAGATTCTTTCAAGAAAGTTTCAAAGAGCTTACTTTTAAAATCATAATCTATGTTTTCAAGTGTTCCAAAATCGTTGAAGCGTTTCAAAATCTTGTGGAATACGGTAGCATATCCAGACACAGCCTTATCGTCTTTGGAAACAAATATTGTACCATTGATAATGGTAGTTTTGTCTTTAGGATTGCCGGGGAATAGTTCTTTAATCTTTACACGAATAGTAGAAGCATAAAACTCAAGAACTTCATTTTCATTATTCCCTGAATACTTACTCAAGAGGTCATAAAAAGAGTACATGCCTTTAAGTACTCCAAGATCGCTGAGGTATTTAAATATAAATATCTCAACGAAAGTATAAAGACAGTTCTCTGGTGTAGCGCCTGATACAGCCCACAAATCTTGCCATATCTTTTCGGCTAACGGCAGCGGGTCTACCGAGGCGGCGGCTTTCAATGTGTCATTTGTTGCGTTGATAGACGCTCTGATCTTGTTAATCAAAACAATACACTCTGCGCTGGTTTTATCAAAATTGAGGGTAATTTTGCTGCCGTCCTCCTGCAAAATTTCATGCCCATTCGCAGGATTTACCCAAATGCTCTTCTTACCATCAGTAATTATGTATACTTTAGCCTGCAGAGCCTGTGCGGTTCCAAGTTCCTGAGAAATAGCCTTCTCAATCTGCTTTTCAGTACGCAACTGGGAAGGTACTTTATATTCGATTGCTGCAATTACCAATGGTTTCTTTACGATAAGTGCATCTGGTTTTTTTGCCTCAAATTCGTCATAATCCTTGTCTGGAATAATTTTAGCGCCTTTCAATGCTTTGAGCGTTGTTGCACCAATATTATAAAAATTCCAGTCGCCCATCTTTTCGGGAGCTTCTACCAGATTTTTTTGAATCAATTCCTCACTCATTGACAGTAGCTCCTTTCGTTTTATTTACATGCTCTGCTAAATAATCGTCAATATCGGATTTTTTAATTCTAAGAGAGCGATTTCCAGCACCAACACGGGAAGCAATCAATTTGTTTGAACTAATTAATCTCCGTACTGTTTTTTCGCATACTTGAAGATACTGTGCTGTTTGAGCAACAGTGAAGATTTCATCAGCCATAGCACACTCCTCCTATTTTGTCAAGTATAACATCTAACTCTATAAAAATCAAGGATAGATTTTGACTGTTGCGGATTTTTGCGGACAATCTAGGACAGTAGTGGACTTTTATACTACCAGTTTCAGAAAACTGTTTTATCAGGCGTGAGAATTATCTCCAAAGAAAGAGGGCAATACCGTTTGGTGTCGGTATTGCCCTCTTTTATCGACTGTATGCGTTTTTATTGGTTAGGCATAGATTATCTCTCTGTAAATAATTTCTTCGGTTCTATGGCGGATATTGTTCATTTTCTGCACCCATTCCATGGCGTTTTCAGCCTTTACCTGTTCCGTGATACCCTCAGCTTGTTTCATCTGCTCTGTGAGCCTTTCAAGGCGTTCAGAAGCCTGTAAATCTATGTCGGCAAGGTAACGGTTCAGCTTGCTGCTTGTGAGCAAATCGGTATACAAAACCTTGCGGTTTTCTTTAAGATACTGCAAATGCCGATGTCCCCATACTCCGATATGCCTTTCTTCTTTTTCGGCAGGTAATACTAGGCAGGGGATATAATAATCGCCCTGTAATTCATACCATAAGCCGTTGCTGTTATCGTAAATATACTTGTCCATTATAAAATCCTCCAATATAATATATTCGCACATATGTCACAGTTTCCCGATTACCACATTTTGTTATATCGTGTTACGAGTTTTTTCTTCCCTTGATTTTTCCCTTATGAGGTCACGAGGGAAGCATAAACAAAAGTGAAATCGTATAAAGGGATAAGGTGAGCACACTGCGAAAAATCCTTTATTTTCAAGGCTTTTGGAGGATTTTAATGATAACCTGTAACCGCTGTTAAGAGGTCATAATTTATAGAAATTCAAATTCCAGTTTGCCGCACAGACAACAGTCCCCTAACAACTGAATAACCCACCCACCAAGAGCAGCTATTTTCACACAGAAAACGGCTGCTCTTTTCTTTTGCAAACAGGCAGAAAGGAGCGACCAGCCATGACGAAACCGAGAGAGAAAACCCGCGAGG
>OGGK01002234.1_pt1 | contig 10321 bp, 10 predicted proteins | sample 1571171 | NCBI WGS metagenome assembly OGGK01 (sample SAMEA2581958, study PRJEB24529) | metagenome | biome: Human gut stool | place: China | collected 2011 | reverse complement strand
TGGTCATGATGGTCATGCGGCGGTCACGCTCGTTCTCGATGGTACGGGAAGCCATGACGCCCGGCACGCCGCAGCCGGTGCCCACCAGCACGGGGATGAAGCTCTTGCCGGACAGGCCGAACTTGCGGAAGATACGGTCCATGATGAAAGCAACACGGGCCATGTAACCAATGTCTTCCAAGATGGAAAGCAGGAAGAACAGAACCAGCATCTGGGGAACGAAGCCCAGAACCGCGCCGACACCGGCGACGATGCCGTCCATGATCAGGCCGTACAGCCAGCCAGCAACGCCGATGGATTCCAGTAGGCCGCCCAGGGCGTTCGGGACGATCTCACCGAACAGAACATCGTTCGTCCAGTCGGTGGCAAAGGTGCCGATGCCGATGCCGCCGTCCGCAACGGAGGTGCCCATCGCGATGGCGTACATCAGCCACATGATGAGCGCGAAGATCGGCAGAGCCAGGATACGGTTCGTGACGAACTGGTCGACCTTATCGGAGACGGTCAGGTTCTCGGTGCGGGGCTTCTTCTTGACGGCCTTGTCAACAACGCCGTTGATGTAAGCGTAGCGCTGGTTGGTGATGATGCTCTCGGCGTCATCGTCCATTTCCTTCTCGCAGTCGGTGATGTGGGCATCGATGTGGTCTAGCAGCTCTTTGTTCAGGTTCAGCTCAGCCTGGACCTTGTCGTCGCGCTCAAACAGTTTGACAGCGTACCAGCGCAGGAAGCGGTCATCGACCTTGCCCTGAATGGACTCCTCAATGTGGGCGATGGCATGCTCAACGCTGCCGGTAAAGACGTGAGGCAGCTCGCCTGCCTTGCCCTTCTTGGCGGCGGCGACGGCCAGCTCGGCAGCCTTCTCGCTGCCCTCGTTCTTCAGGGCGGAGATTTCGACGGCCTCGCAGCCCAGCTCGTTGGACAGCTTCTTCAGGTCGATCTTGTCGCCGTTCTTGCGGACGAGGTCGATCATGTTGACAGCCATGACAACGGGGATGCCGAGCTCGATCAGCTGGGTGGTCAGGTAGAGGTTACGCTCGATGTTGGTGCCGTCGATGATGTTCAGGATGGCGTCGGGCTTCTCATTGACGAGGTAGCCGCGGGCAACGACCTCCTCCAGCGTGTACGGAGACAGCGAGTAGATACCGGGCAGGTCCTGGATCACGACGTCGTCGTGCCCTTTGAGCTTGCCCTCCTTCTTCTCGACGGTAACGCCGGGCCAGTTGCCGACATACTGGTTAGAACCGGTCAGGCTGTTGAACAGGGTGGTTTTACCGCAGTTCGGGTTGCCTGCCAGAGCAATTTTAATTGCCATTTGGTTAAACCCCTTTCTTTACTTTTTCAGAACTCACTCAACTTCGATCATTTCGGCGTCAGCCTTGCGGACGCTGAGCTCGTAGTTGCGGACAGTCAGCTCCATCGGGTCGCCCAGAGGTGCGACCTTGCGGACGTAAACCTTGGTGCCCTTGGTCAGGCCCATGTCCATGATGCGGCGCTTGACAGGGCCCTCGCCGTGCAGCTTGGCAACGGTGACGGTCTCGCCGACCTGTACATCTTTCAGAGTCTTCATACTTCGTTCCTCCTCTTGGTACAATCAATCAAACAGCCGAGGGGCTGTGATTCCAAATTTTTTACGCAACGATAATGCGCATGGCCAGGGTCTTATCCAGCGCGATGCGCGCTTCCTTGACCTGAAGGATGAGGTTGCCGCTGATCTCATTGACCACGGTAACGGTCTCCCCCACGACAAAGCCAAGCTCGGCCAGATGCTGGCGGACCTCATCCTTGCCGGTGATCTTTCGGATGGTAACGGTATCGCCTGCTTTAGTCATCGTTAAAGGCATTCCACACACTCCCCTTTTGCGATTCTGCAATATATTAGCCTATGCTAACGCTTGGAGCAAAAGCATGCGGTTAGAACGCTCTAACCGCTTACGATGGTAGTTTACCACCACTAACTCCCGATGTCAATACGGAAGTTAGGCTAACCAAACAGATTTGTGAAAAGTAGATAGTTATTGCTAACTTGAATTGTGCAGCTTTGAACAAATTGTGAAAGCATCACGGCAGAAGCCGGGCAGTGATGCACGCTTACGGAATCCACCCGGTAGGGGCGGGGCATCCCCCGCCCGCAGCCTACCTGTAACGCCGCACTTGCGGGAAGGCCGAGGGCCGGGCATGCCCGGCTTCTACAGACAGCAAAAAAGCCGGAGGGACCTCTCTCCCCTTCCGGCATATTCAATATCTTATTGCCCCTTTTTCTGCTTCCGCGTCTCTGCCAGATGCCGCACCGCCAAAACGGGATGATGGAACAGCATCCGCGGACCGCTCCAGCGCATGACCTGGCGGATGCGCTCCCGCATCTCGGGCTTGTAGCAGTGCGTTTGGCAGACGCTGCAGAACGTTTTGGTCGCTATATGCGGGCAGTGGTCCACCCGCGCGTCGGCGTAGTCCCGCAGGACCGCGCAGTCGGGGCAGAGCCGACCCTTGGGTGTGCCGTGATGGCCGCGGCAGTATAGCTCGATCATCAGGCCGACAGTGGCCTTTTCCTGTTGGCGCTTCTTCTCCGGGGCGTCGGGAACGCCGCCCCCTACAGTGTTCGTAACGGCCATCAGCTCATCCTCCCGTTTTCCACAGAGTACGTCGTGTCAGCAATTCGCATCGTCGAGGCGCGGTGGGATACAAGCACCACGGTCTTGCTGGCCCGCTCCTCGGCCAGACTGCGCAAGATGACGGCCTCGTTCAGGCTGTCGAGGTTGCTCGTCGGTTCGTCCAGCAGAATGAACGGTGCATCGTGCAGAAATGCCCGCGCCACACCGAGCCGCTGCCGCTCGCCACCCGAGAGGGTATCGCCCAGCTCACCGACGGACGTGTCGTAGCCCTGCGGCAGCGTCATGATAAAGTCGTGGATGGACGCCTTCCTGCAGGCTGCCACGACCTGCTCATGGGTCGCGTTCCGGTTGGCAATTTTGACATTTTCTTCAATACTGTCATGGAACAGCACGGTGTCCTGCTCGACGAAGCTCTCCGCTGCGCGCAGCGACGCCGTGTTGATGCCCTTGATGTTCTCGCCGGAGATCTCGACCCGGCCTAAATCCGTGTCCCAGAACCGCATGAGCAGCTTGAGCAGTGTGGATTTGCCGCTGCCGCTGCGGCCCGTGATGCCCACGATGCCGTGCTCCGGGATGTGCAGGCTGACCTCCTTCAAAATCTCGCTGTCGCGGTAGCCGAAGGTCACGCGGCGGGCGTCGGCACCGCGGAACACAATGTCCCTGCCGTCGGTGACCTCGCGCACAGCGGGCTGCTCATCGAGAATATCCAGAACGCGGTTGCCCGCGGCGAAGGTGCTTTGCAGCCCGGTGCCGAGATTCGCCAGCGCGATGACCGGGCCGAAGCTGCTCATGAGTGCCACAACGCTGACGAGAGCACCGTCAAACCCGATGGCACCCGCCATGAACAGGCTGCCAGCCAGCGCCAGCATACCGGCGTCCAACAGCTGGATGATGGCCCCGGTCACGGCCTGTGCCGTGCCGCCGGCCTCCTTCAGGCGGCGCTCCTGCTCGGCCAGCGCGTCGGTGCGCTGGTTGATTTGCGCCAGCCGATGCGCGCCGTCGTTGTATTGCAGGCTCTCCCGCACGCCACGCAGGCTGTCCAGTACAAAGCCGTTCAGCGCGCCGAACTCCGCGCGGAAGCTTTCGCCCGATTTGCGCGCACCTCTGGCGGCTGCCACAGGTATGCCGATGCCGATGACCGCATAGGCCAGCGCCGCGTACAGCCCCAGCGCGGGTGCATAGCTGCCCATAAAGCACGCCATAACGACGCTTACGATGACGGCAATGCAGATGGGCGAGATCGTGTGCGCGTAAAAAACCTCCAGCAGCTCAATGTCAGCGGTCAGCACGGCGATCAGGTCGCCCTTGTCGCGGCCCTCCAGCTTGGCGGGGGCCAGCTGGCGCAGCACGCCAAAGACCTTGTCCCGGATGAACGCCAGCAGCTTGAACGCAATAAAATGGTTGCAGCCCTGCTCCGCGTAGTGCAGCACGCCGCGGGCCACGGCCAGAATCGGCAGCAAAATACAGGCGGTTTTGAGCACAACGGGCACAGAAAAATGCAGGCTGTCCAGCAGCGCATACACACCCAGAACCGGGATGAAGATGGCGCAGAGAAAGCCCGCTACGCCCAGCAGAACGGCGCAGACCATGACCGGGGCGAGAGGGCGTACCAGCCCTACAAGGCGGTACATGACGTTGAAATTGCCGCGAGTACGTTTGTTTTCCATCACTGTGCCTCCTTCCCGTAGTTTTCCAGTGCCTGCTGGCGGTTCCACAGGTCGGCGTACAGCCCGCCCTGCGCCAGCAGTGCCTCGTGCGTGCCCTGCCCCGCCGGATGGCCGTGATCCAGCACGTAAATATTGTCCGCCTTTGTCACGTTGGCAAGGCGGTGGGAAATCAGGATGACCGTCTTGCGCCCGGCCAGCCGGTGGATGCCCGCCATGATGTCGTTCTCGCTCTCTACGTCGATGTTGGACGTTGCCTCGTCAAAAATGTAGACGGGACTGTCATGCAGCAGTGCGCGGGCCAATGCCAGCCGCTGCCGCTGGCCGCCGGACAGGTTGCCGCCGCCCTCGGTCAGCGGGGTGTCCAGTCCGTCCATCGAGCGCAGGAAGTCCGCCAGATTCACCTGCTCCAGCGCGCCCCACAGCGCACCGTCGTCTGCGTCGGGCGCGGCCATCCGCAGGTTGTCGGCCACCGTACCTTTAAAGAGGTGGCTGCCCAGGCTGACGAGCGTTACATTTTTGAGCAGGCTGGCCTCGCTGACGGCGGAAAGCTCCTGCCCGCCGATGGTCACATGCCCCGTGTAGCCGGACACGCGCCCGGTCAGCACGGCGGCAATCGTGGACTTGCCGCAGCCGCTCTCGCCCACCAGCGCGGTGAAGCTGCCCTGCGGGAAGTCAAGATTTAAGCCATGCAGCGTTTCTTTCTCGACCGTGTAGCCAAAGTGCAGGTCACGGCAGGCAATCGCGCAGTCCGCGCCGAGCTGGGCGGTCTTGGCGCTGCCCTCGGGCAGGTCCAAAAGCTTGAAAATTTTGTCGCTGGCGGCCATGCCGTTCATGGCAACGTGGAAGTACGACCCCAGCGCGCGCATCGGCAGGAAGAAATCCGCCGACAGCAGAATGATGCAGAGAGCGCCCGGCAATGTTACGCGGTTTGCATTGAACTCATGCGCGGCCACGATGATGCCCAGCGCCGCGCCGCCGTAGGCGATGATGTCCATGACGATGATCGAGTTGAGCTGCATCGTCAGCACCTTCATCGTCACCTTGCGGAAGTGCTCGGCCTCACGGTTCATGGCCGCGTGGCGGGCCCCGTCGGCCTGATAAATCTTGAGCGTGGTCAGCCCTTGCAGATTCTCCAAAAAGCTGTCGCCCAGCGCAGCGTACCGGCCCCAGTACTTGCCCAGCAGCTTTTTAGCAAATTTCTGCACAGCCACGATGGAAACGGGAATCAGCGGCACGCAGATCATCAGGATGACCGCCGCGTGCAGACTGACTGGGGCCAGCGCAATAAACAGCGTGACCGGTGCGATCATGGCGTAGAAAAACTGCGGCAGATACGCGCCGAAGTAGGTCTCGAGCTGCTCGACGCCCTCGCCTGCCAGCTGCAAAACCTCCGCGGTGGGCACGGCCTGGGTGTAGCTGCCGCCCAGGCGGAGCAGCTTTTCATAAATGGCGGCACGCAGCGTTTTTTTGACGGTGCAGCTGGCGTTGTAGCTGGCCGACGCCGCTCCGCGCGTGCAGAAAAAGCGCACGATCAGCGCACCGAGAATGTACAGAAGTGCGGTGGGCAGGTCCGGCTCTCTGCGCACAAGTCCCGTTAGAAAGAGGGACACGGCGAAGATCATCACGATGTTGGCCAGCAGCGCAAGGAATTGCAGCACAACATTCCACGCAATGTACCGTTTGGAGTCGCCCATCATCGAAATCAGGCGTTTGTTGATCATCATAAGCGGTTGTTCCTTTTTTACATAGTGCGGTAGGGGCCGGACATACCCGAAAAAATCACACCTTTTCCCTCGTGCGCAGCGGCAGGTAGCCTGCGTCGCGGATGGCCTTGCGGATGACCTCCTCGTCGGCGTCGGCCTTCGTCCAGACCGTCACGTTCTGGGCGCTCAGGTTCACCTCGGCCAGCGTGTCGGGCAGGGGGTTCAATGCGTTTTCCACATGGCGCTGGCAGTTCTGGCAGGTCATGCCGTCCACGCCCATGACGAGGCGGTGCGGATAGTGGCTCTTGTTGGTGTCCGCCGCCCTGACCTTTTTAGCGGGGGCGTCATGCTCACCGCAGCAGCCGCCGCCGTGGCGCAGATGGTGGATAAAGCTGTAGATGCCGTAGCCGACGGCAGCCACCAGAATCAGAACAATAATGACGTTTGCCATAAAAAACCTCCTGGTTAGTGTTTTCTAATTTGACTTAGAATATACTAACTTCTGCTTTGCTTTTTGTCAAGAGGTATCTTTTTTGATACTGCCCGGCAGGGGCCGCACATGCCCGGCTCCTGCCGCGCAAACAAAGAAGGAGGGGCATCGCTGCCCCTCCCGGTATGGATGGATATGGAGAAAATCAGGCATTGGCCAGAGCGGTGCCAAGGGCTGCACAGGCAGTCTCGGCGTCGCCGTCGGGGGAGCCGTTGGCCATGACAGGCTCAACGACCAGACGGGCACCGGCGGCCTCGGCGTCCTCGGCCCAGGTGCGGATCCACTCGCCGTCACCCCAGCCGTAGGAGCCGAACAGGCCAACGGGTTTGCCGCTCAGAGAGCCGCGCAGATCCTGGTACATCGGCTCGAACTCGCTCTCCTCCAGCTGCTCGGCGCCCATGGCGGGGCAGCCCAGCGCAAAGCCGGTGTAGTCGCCGGCGGAGGAAACGTTGAACTCGGAGGCGGTGAACTTGTCAACAGAAGCGCCGGCGGCGGCAGCTGCGTTGGCGACCAAATCGGCCATGGCCTCGGTGTTGCCGGTGCCGCTCCAATAGATAACTGCAATCTTGCTCATAAATAACTACTCCTTTTATAATTTTTATGGTGCATCGTCAGGCGGCCACTGTCAGCCGCCTGATCGGGGTGCCGTTGTAATAGCAGCGGGCGTAGATGCGCTCGCACTTTTTATAGCGGTCAAACTCTGCCTGCGCAGCGGTGGGATCGGTGTAGACCTTCCAATAGCCGCACGCGGTAAAGTTTTTGCCGCGGTTTTGGATGAACCCGATGACATCCGCCAGCGGGTATCCCAGAAAAACGCCGATCTCATGCGGGAAATCTCCCTCGCAGCAGAGCCTTTCGGCCAGTTGGTCCAGCAGCTCGTCTGCGGTGCCGGGGGTGTAGCCCTCCCCCGCCAGAAAGTCCAGCATGTGCGGTGCTGCCAATAGCCTGGCCACACGGGCCGGGCGGTATACATAGACCAGTACAGCCCCGGTGCGCGGGCACTGCCTAAGCACCCGCACCGTGACCCCGCGGGGCGACAGCGCGGCGTGCCAGGCGGCGGCCATGGCGGCGGCATCCTGCCCGGGCGCGGGCTGGTAGCGGAACAGACTGGCAGCCTTGAGCCCCGCCAGTGTGGGGGCGCATAGGGTGGCCAGGTCGCAGGCGAAGCTGCGCGGGCTGGGGATGACACGCGATTGCTGCATGAGATGACTCCTTACCTCTACAATAGTTAGTGCCTGCTAACCATCGGCCCCATAAAACCGCCCGGCACGGGGAGAGAACCGCACCGGGCGGGCTATGGTTGTTCCGAAGGTCGGATACTTGCTGCGGTTAGCCTTAACTAACGCTAACAATATAACATGATATAGAGCGGTTGTCAAGCAAAAATTTGAGAAAAAATTGCAGCTGTAGAGGGCGGCGTTTCCGACGCCCCGTGAGCCAGCGCACATCTTCCATGAAAATCGTAGGGCGGCCTGCCCCCAGGCCACCGCGGCGGGGTGAGAGAGCCCCGCCCTACAGCAATAGCCAATGGGGGCAGTGTCTCCCGGGACACTTGCGGCGGCGCAAAGCCCCGCGGCAGGGTCAAGACCCTCCCCTACGAACCAGCCAGAAGCGGGCATTTGCACATAACACAGCGGCAGCCGCAAAGCTCCAGGGGTAATGCCAAGCATCGATCCCTACACGTAGGGGCGTATAGGAAATGCGCCCGGAAGCTCTGCGGCTGCCGCTTCTTTACAAATTAATAGTTGCTGCTCTTCAGCTCAAAATAGCTCTGCGGATGTGCGCACACCGGGCACTTGACCGGCGCGTGCTGACCGATATAGACGAACCCGCAGTTGCGGCACTGCCAGACCTGCTCGGTCTCGCGGGCGTAGACCTTGCCTGCCTCAATGTTGGCGGCCAGCGCTTTGTAGCGCTCCTCGTGGTCCTTCTCAATCGCGGCGACCATCGTGAACAGCGCGGCGATCTGGGTAAAGCCCTCCGCCTTCGCCTCGGCGGCCATGCGCGGGTACATCGAGGTGTGCTCCTCGTTCTCGCCCGCGGCGGCCATCTTCAGGCAGGTCAGCGTGTCGGGGATCTCGCCGTTTTCCATCAACAGCTTGAACCAGATCTTGGCGTGCTCCTTCTCATTGTTGGCGGTCTCGGTGAAGATGGCGCTGATCTGCTCATAGCCCTCCTTCTTGGCCTTGGACGCGAAATAGGTGTATTTGTTCCGGGCCTGGCTCTCACCTGCGAAAGCCTCCCACAGGTTTTTCTCGGTCTTGCTGCCTCTGAGTTCCATAATGAATACCTCCGTTGAAATAGGAATAAGTCTTAATATGACTTTATTATAGCATACAAACAGCCCCTGTCAAGTAAAATTTCGGAATGGAATCTTAGTGATCTTGCACAGACGGTTGACAAAGCATACATTTTAGTGTACTATCTGAATAAGATATATTCTTAAAACAGAAAAGGAGGTCTGCCCATGACCCGCCAACGCGCCCTGATTTTGGGTATCATGCGTGAAAAATGCCCGGAGCATCTGACCGCTGACGAAATTTTCAGCCATGCGCGGCAGGCCATGCCGCACATTGCGCGCGGCACTGTGTACCGCAACCTGAAATTGATGGAGCTGGACGGTGAGATCGGTCATCTGGAAATGCCCGACGGCCCGGACCGCTACGACGCCAACCCGACCCCCCACGGCCACCTGCTGTGTGACAGCTGCGGCGACCTGGCCGACCTGCCGGTGGTGGGGCTGATCCGCGACATTGAGTCCGCCATCGGTACCGAGGTACGCGGCTACACGCTGACGATTCGCTACATCTGCCCGAAATGCCGCGCCAAAAACGCGCAGTGAGGTTCTGATTTATGGCAAAACAGCGTGACCCTGTAATAGATAGTATGCGCGGCATCGGCATTGTGCTTATGGTGCTGGGGCATTCGGGCTTTCCCGGGACGGACTTCATCTACCTGTTCCACATGGCCCTGTTTTTTATGCTGAGCGGCTGGCTTTTCAGCCTGCGCGGCGGGCCGGTGCACTTTATCAAGCGCAAAGCCGTCACGCTCTGGCTGCCCTTTGTGCTGGCAAACACCGCCTTTACCGTGCTGAACAACCTGTTTTTAAAGCTGAATATTTTGACGAGTGATGAGCGCATTTTGCAGGTTCCCGGCAATGCCGTCACAACGCCCGTGACGGTGAAGGATGTGATTGGCCGCACCGTGCACTGGTGCGTGTTTGACGGCGGCACCCAGCTGGGCGGCGCGATGTGGTTCATCCAAGCACTGTTTCAAGTATCTATTCTGTACGCTTTGGTGGAATTTATTCTGCAAAGGCTGCTGCATGGTACCGATACGCTGCTGCCGCAGGGACTTTTTTCCGGCGTGCTGCTGTGGTTGGGCTGGCGCTGCAGGCTGGCCGGATGGAACGTGTGGGGGCTGGGCATTGCGGCCAGCTGCTACTGCCTGTTCTACCTGGGCACGGTCCTGCGGCGCACGACGCGGGAAAGCATACCGACGTACCAGCGTGGTATTTTTGCCGCGGCGGCCTTTGCGGTGCTGCTGATTCTGGGGCAGCTCGGCTCTGTGGGTCTGGCGGGCAATGGATACAGCGGCCCGATTTTCCTGCTGCTTGCCAGCCTGGCGGGCTGGGTGCTGGTGCGGGAGGCCGCGTGCCTGACCGCTCCCCTGCCCTGTGTCCGGGCGGCGCTGGCCTATCTGGGCCGTGCGACGATGCCGATTGTGATTTTACACTTTTTGAGCTTCAAGCTCGTGACCTGGCTTGGCCTGCTGGCCACAGGCGGAGAGCCGTATCTTCTGGCCGCATTCCCGATTTACTTTACGGGCGGTGCCTGGTGGCTTGCCTACACC
>OGGK01002218.1_pt1 | contig 10381 bp, 8 predicted proteins | sample 1571171 | NCBI WGS metagenome assembly OGGK01 (sample SAMEA2581958, study PRJEB24529) | metagenome | biome: Human gut stool | place: China | collected 2011 | reverse complement strand
TAGGCGGCTGCCTCGCGCTCTTCAAAGGTGATGGCACCGGTGGGGCAGCCGGGCAGGCAGTCGCCAAAGCCGTCGCAGTAGTCGTCCCGCATGAGCTTTGCCTTGCCGTTCACCAGACCGATGGCACCCTCGTGGCAGGCGGTGACGCAGGCCCCGCAGCCGTTGCATTTTTCTTCGTCTATATGAATGATTTTCCGGATCATAGAAAAGCCTCCTTGTGTTTGTGCTTTGAGTATACTATAATCAGGGCAGACCTTCGGTTGTTATAACCACGAAAGTGAGGCTTTTTTTATGAGACCCGTTGCATCCCCGCTGTTTCAGGGCCTGTCGGCAGAGGAGTGGGCTGCACTGGAGCAGTCCGGCTGCCTGCGCACGAAGAGCTACCCCCGGCACGCCGTCATTTTTCATGCTGGAGAGCAAGTGCATGCTCTGGGCGTGGTGCTGCGCGGCACCGTCCACATTGAAAATCTCGACCTGTGGGGCAGTAAGAGCATCCTGAGCAGCATTTCTGCCGGGCAGGCCTTTGCCGAGACCTACGCGCTGTGCGGCGACGTGATGATGGTGGACGCCGTGGCCGCCGAGGAATGCGAAGTGCTGTTCGTGAACATTTCCGCCTTTTCCGGCGGCGCACCCGGCACGGTGCACGAAAAGCTGCTGCGCAACCTGCTCACAGTGTCCATGCGCAAAAACCTGAGCCTTTCGCAGCGCATCTTCTGCACCACCCCCAAGACCGTGCGGGGCCGTCTGCTGACCTACTTTTCCGCACAGGCCGCCCGCAGCGGCAGTCTGCAGTTCGAGATCCCGTTCAACCGGCAGCAGCTGGCCGACTACCTCAATCTGGACCGCAGCGCCCTCTCCAAGGAGCTGTGCAAGATGCGGGACGAGGGCCTGCTGACCTTTGAAAAGAACCGCTTTGCCCTGAACGAACTGCCGGAGTGAACCTCCCGCAAATGCAAGAAGCACCCGCCGGGTCCCACGATCCGACGGGTGCTTCTGGTTTTTACGGGTTCAGCCTTGCTCAATCTGCCTTTTTGGCAGGGGCCTTACGGGTGCGCTTGGGCTTTTCGGCCGGGGCGGCGGCTTCTGCCTTGGGTGCAGCCTTCTTCCGGGCAGTGGTCTTGCGGGGAGCCTTGGCGGGCTTCTCTGCTGCTTCCGCCTTTGCGGCGGGCTCCGTCTTCGGCTCTTCTGCCTTTTCGGCAGCGGGCTGGGCGGTCACAGTCGGTTCCGCAGCGGCCTTTTTGGTGGTGCGGGGCTTGCGGGCGGCAGGCTTTTTGACCGGTGCCTTTTTCTCCTCTGCCGGGGCAACAGCCTCAGCGGCGGGTGCGGCTTCCACAGCAGGCTCGGCAGTCTTTTTAGCGGTGCGCTTTGCGCGGTCCTTCACCTCAGCGATGGTCCACAGCTGGTCGGCACCGGGCACTTCCTGCCAGATCTGCAGCACGGCACCTGCTTCGGCACCCATGCCCACGGTGTCCACGCACTTGCCGCCGGCCCAGGACGAGCGCAGGCGCACGGTGCCTTCCGGCGTGGGGCAGAGCTCCCACATCTGGGAGGTGCCGCCCACATCCTCCCACAGGTGCAGCCAGGTGCCGTTGGCGGTGCCGGTCATGGTCAGGTCCAGCAGCTTGCCGGATGCGCGGTTGCGGATGCGGTAAACGCCGTCACCCACGCGGATAAAGCTCCACTCCTGCTCAGGCTTATGCTCGTACTTGCCCAGACGGACGGTACCGGCTTCCTTGGTGCCCTCCACGGCCTGAATGACGTTGCCGGTGTGCGCGGCAATGGTGTAAAAGTGATCGGCTTCGATCACGGTCTGTGCAACAGTTTTCATGGTTTGTTCCTCCTATGGATCGCAGCCGCCCGGCTCTGCCTGCGGCTGCCGCTTATATTTTGTATGCAGCCTGTACAGATGCACAGGCTCTTTTGTTTCCCTTATGGTAAATGATACCACATATCGTGATTTTCTACAAGCAATTCGACCAGCCTTTAGCAAAACAGACAAAAACAGTCAAGCTTTCCGTCCGTTTTTCTCCCGCTCCATGGGCATTTCAGGCACCATTCTGTACCGGTTCGGCTCTCGACTTTTTGCCGCAGCTGCGTTATACTATGGAACGTGCATCCCGTGCACACATTCAAATTATCCGCCGCTCTGCTGCTGGGCGGCTTTTCTTGACCTATTCCTTATGATAAAAGGAGGTTCTTTCATGTCAGCAGACGAACTCAACATTCAGCAATACAAAAAAATGACCGAGACACCCATTCCAAAGCTGATCCTCGGTCTTGCCGTCCCTACCATTTTAAGTATGCTCATCACCAGCATCTACAACTTGGCCGATACCTTTTTTGTGGGCCAGATCTCCACCAGCGCTTCCGGTGCGGTGGGCATTGTTTCCAGCCTGATGGCCATTATTCAGGCGCTTGGCTTTACACTGGGCCACGGCTCCGGCACCATCATCAGCCGCAGCCTTGGCAGCCGGAACACTGAGGCCGCCACCCGCTTTGCTTCCACCAGCTTTTTTACTGCTCTGGCCGTTGGCGTGGTGCTGGCCGTTGTGGGCCTTGCCACTCTGCCCAGCTTCATGATGCTGCTGGGCAGCACCGAGACCATTCTGCCCCACGCCTGCGCTTATGCACGGCCCATCCTCATTGCAGCCCCGCTTATGATCTCCAGCCTTGTGATGAACAACATCCTGCGCTATGAGGGCAAGGCGAACTTTGCCATGATCGGCCTTGTGACCGGCGGCGTGCTGAACATTGTGCTGGACCCCATCTTTATGTTCGGCTTGGGCCTTGGCACCGCCGGTGCAGGCATTGCTACGGCTCTCAGCCAAAGCATCAGCTTCTGCATCCTGCTGTCCATGTTCCTGCGGGGCAAAACCGTCAGTCAGTTCCGTATTGCTGCCGTCACCCGTGAAGCGCGGGAGTTCGGCATGATCCTGGTGGGCGGCGCGCCCAGCTTTGGCCGTCAGGGCCTGCAGAGCATCGGCGGCATGCTGCTGAATATCGCCGCCCGCAGCTATGGCGACGCAGCCGTTGCCGGTATGAGCATCATTTCCCGCATTTTCATGTTCATCATCTCGGTAGCCATTGGCGTTGGGCAGGGTCTGCAGCCGGTGGCCGCGTTCAACTACGGTGCGCGCAAATTCCGCCGGGTGCAAAAAGCCGCAGTTTTTACCATAGGTGCAGCCTTTTGTATGCTGGTGGTGCTGGTGAGCCTGTGCTGGGTCAACAGCGATGCCCTCATCCGCCTGTTCCGCGACGACCCGGAAGTTACTGCCGTGGCGCTGCCCGCCTTCCACTATCAGTGCCTTGCCATTCTGCTGCATCCGGTCATTGTGGTGGCAAACATGACCTTCCAGAGCGTGGGCAAAGCCGGGCGCGCCACCTTTCTGGCCTGTTGCCGTCAGGGCGTGTTCTTCATTCCGCTCATCCTCATTCTGCCCCGCACTTTCGGCCTTGTAGGCGTAGAGATCTGCCAGCCCATTGCGGATGCGCTCACCTTTATTGTTTCCCTGCCGTTCCTGCTGGCCTTCCTCAAGCAGCTGGACCGGATGGACGATGCTGAAAAAGCCAAAGCACAGTCCTGAAAGTCTGTCATAAAACTGTAATCAACAGCCGCGTTTTCCTGCAATGGAATGCGCGGCTGTTTCGTATTATAATTGAACTGGAAAACCTTTCCGGCTTTCTTTTAAACTTTGTTCCTTTCCATACTGTAAGGAGTGATCTTTATGAAGCGTAACGTTTGCCGCATAGGCAGCGCTGCTGTATGCGCTGCCCTGTGCCTTACCCTTGGCTGCAGCTGCAGCGTGCTGCCGCCCGCTTCCGGCAAGCCTGCTGCTCCTGCTTCCTCAGTGCCCACCGATGCACACGGGGATCCGCTTTACGACAGCTCCCGGCTGGACGACGGAAAGCTGCGGATACTTTACGGTTACGACAATTCCGGCGGTGCCTGCACCGTTCTGTGCGGCAGCAAGGTGCTGTACCAGTCCTTCCGCAGCGAGAACGTGAACCTTCTGCAGGACACCGTGACCGGTGAGACCAACTACTGGTTCCGCACCTGGGCCGACCCGGACGCTTATTGCGGACGGCGCAGCGGCCTGTTTGACAAAGGCGGCAATGAAGTCATGACCTTTGAGGGGGAGCAGAACGCCTCCATGCAGAACGGTCTGCTGGTGCTGCAGGAAGCCCACGCCGTGAACGGCAGCTACGAAAACGGCTACGACGATTACGGCACCTGTCAGGTGATCGACCTTTCCACCGGCGAACGTCTGCCCGTGCCGGATGGCGCATACCGCTGCATCGTGTGCGGGGACAGGCTGGTGTTCACCTGCTATGCCCGCCCAGCAGACCTTGCCGAGGACGCATGGGACGATGAACCCGCCCTGCACAGCTGGGTCATTATACAGACGAAGGACGGTACACAGACTTACGGCGCAGATGCCACTACTGCCCTGAGCCTTTCCTATGCACCGGACGTTCTGAACGACTGGGTAGAGCTGGACACCTGCCACGCCAGCGGCGAACCAACGGACGAAACGCTCTATAACCCCGCCACCGGCGAAGGCTTCACCGGCTTCCGACAGGTATGCGGCAGCGGCACCGCCTGCTTCGAGACTAGCGATGGCCGCTACGAGCTGCGGGATCTCACCACCGTGGACCGCACCCTCATTGGCACCTTCGACGACCAGCCCAGCAGCTATTTCCCGGGCTATGTGGTCACATGGCGCACGAGCGGCGACTTCGGCTATGATCTGCACGACCTTGTTACCGGTGAGGTGACACCGCTGTACGCTTCCAGCGTCATGAGCGACACCATCGCCCTTTACTATGAGGACGGACGGTTGAAGGTGTTCAACACCGAAACCGGCGATTTGATCACTGATACCACCGTGGAGCCAGTGGAGGGCCAGCAAAGCGTGATGATGGATAACAAGGGTGACGGCTACGTCTGGCTGGAGCTGCGGGATAACGATAACTTTGAGACCACCGCCACCCGCGTGTACGGCCCCGAGGGCCTTGTCTCCGACCTGACCCATCTGCAGGACAAGTATTATGCCCTAAACTATCTCATCACCACACCGGAGGGCAGGCCGCTGTACTGTGGCAACGCCAATGCGCCCAGCAGCAACGGCTCAATGTGTGACGTGCTGGATGAAAACGGCAACATTGTGTTCTATGGCCTTGGCAGCTGCTACAGCTACTACGACAACAGCCTGAACCAGCTGCCAGAACACGTGTTCGTTGCAAAACGCGGCTTTTACTACGGCTGGATGGATACGAACGGCAAATGGCTTTACTGCCAAAGCATCTTCTCTTCCATCAACGCCGACGATGAAATGGGCTACTGACCCAATAGGAGGAATGCCTTATGAAAAATGCTAAAATTTCCCGCCGCAGCTTTCTGCTTGGCCTTGCCGCCTGCTCTGCCGCAGGCATTCTCACTGCCTGCAAGGGGGATGACACCCCCGCCAGCAGCGCTTCCACCTCGCCGGAAGCACCCGCTTCTTCCGTGAGCGAGCTTGAACCCATCGGGCTGTTTACCGTGGAAGATTTTCCCAAGCTGGACGGCAGCACTGCCTGCATCCCGCTGATGGCCCAGATGATGGCCGATACCACCGGCATCGATCTGGAAGTAGCCCAGAGCGGCATTTCGGTCAGCACCACGGCCTATGCGTGGGAAAACTTCGGCCTGTACCCGGATGAGGAATACACTGCCAGGATGCTGGTGGTCTACGAAGCGCCGGACTACGTAAAGGAAGAGCTGAAAGAAGCAAACGCCCAGCTGGAACAGAAACCCATTGGCCGGGACGCACTGGTGTTCATCGTGAACGAGAACAATCCGGTCAAGAGCCTGACCCGGCAGCAGCTGAAGGATATCTATGCCGGTAAGATCACCAACTGGAAGGAAGTGGGCGGCGAGGATCTTGCCATCGTGCCCTTCCAGCGGGGCGAAGACTCCGGCAGCCAGACCCTGTTCCGCAAGCTGCTCATTCAGGGCGGCGAACTGATGGACCCGCCCACCGAGCTGGCTCCCGCTGCCATGGGTGAGCTGGTGGATAGCATCGCCGCCTACAACAACAGCGCCAATGCCATCGGCTTCTCGGTCTACTACTACATCGACCAGATGTACTCCCAGCCCGGCCTGCGTCTGCTGGCCGTGGACGGCGTGACCCCTTCCAACGACACCATCGCCAGCGAAAGCTACCCGCTGTGCAACGAGTTCTATGCCGTTCTCCATGCGGACGCTGCCGCCGACAGCCCGGAACGCCAGCTTTACGACTGGCTGGATACCGCCGCCGGACAGGACTGCATCAAAAAATCCGGCTATGTAGCGGTGGCACCCGCCACTGCAGCGAACAGTGCCGTCTGATCTTCTAGCAATTGACAGCTTTCTGCATTTCTGTTACAATATTACACATGAATGTTGAAACTTTTTTTGCAAAGGAAGGCTCAATATGGACAATTCCTCCTCCCATGTGGAAAGCCGCTGGCGCACCCAGCTGCGCAACCGCATCATTCAGGCGTCCAGTCTGCTGGAAATTTTGCTCTCCGGCCTTGTGCTCATCGGCCTGCTGCTCAGCGCTGTGCCGCTCATCAAGTGGATGCCCGGCCTGCTGTTTGACGGCAACGAAGTGGAGATCCGCATTTTTCTGGAGCGGAGCCTTGACATCGTGATCGGCATCGAGTTCATCAAAATGCTGGCCAAGCACAGCCCCGGCAGCAGTCTGGAAGTGCTGCTCTACGCCATTGCCCGTCATCTGGTAGTGGGCCATGACTCGGCAGTAGAAAACCTGCTCAGCGTGGGAGCCATCGCCCTGATTTTTATTGTGCGCAAGTTCTTCTTTGTGCCGGCCTTTGGTGCCCACCTGCCGGACGGCCATCCGGCACCGGATCTTTCACCTCGCCAGAGCGGCATCCCCGCCGATGCGTTTCTCTCCCGCCTGAAGGAGCGCGCCAAGGCCGAGGTGGCCGAGGCCATTCCTTCCGAAGAAGAGACTTTTGACGAGTACGATTTTGAGCAGGCCGCCCCGGAACCAAAATAACATAAACAAAAATGCCCCACAGCACTGCCGGAAAACCAGCAGGCTGCGGGGCATTTTATAATGCTTTTATTTTTTATTGTGCTTTCCGAAGCGGTACTCTTTGCCCTCACGGATGCGCTGGATATTGGCGCGGTGCATATAGATCACCATGCCGGACATAAAGCCGGAGCCAATGGCGCACACCAGCATATCACCGGCGGCATAGCCCTGCAGGGAACCGTAAATGATGGTCAGCACCGGGTAGAGTGCTGCCATGGCCACGCTGCCCAGCGACACCATGCCGGTGGGGATCAGGCACACCAGAAAGATAATGGCCAGAAACGGCAGCAGCACCGGCTGGATGGCCAGAATGGCACCAGCTGCCACCAGCACGCCCTTGCCGCCTTTGAACCCGAAGTACAGCGGGTACAGATGGCCCAGCACTGCAAAGATGGCGGCCAGATAGACACCCAGATACGGCGACACACCAGCATCGGCGGGCAGCATGTGGAACAGCCACCGGCCGATGCACACGGCCAGCACGCCCTTGAGCACATCGCCTGTCGCGGTCATGGCGGCAGCCTTCTTGCCAAAGGTGCGCAGCATGTTGGTCATGCCGGCCGCACCGCTGCCATGATTGCGCACGTCGTCATGATATACGAATTTGCTGACGAGGATGCCGGTATCCACACTGCCCAGCAGGTACGCCTGCAGGATGGTGGCTGCGGCGATCAGGATCGCTTTCATCATAGAAACGGATGCCTCCTTTGCGGGCGCTTACACGTCCTTTGCTCCCACTTCGCCGGAGCCGCGCTCGCGGATCACCAGACGGATGGGAGTGTGTTCCAGACCAAAGTTCTCGCGGATCTGGTTAATCAGATACCGCTGGTAGCTGAAATGGAACAGCTGCTTCGAATTCACAAAGGCCACGAACGTGGGCGGGCGGGTGGATGCCTGAGTCAGATAGAAGATCTTCAGGCGGCGGCCCTTGTCGCTGGGCGGCTGCATCCGGGCTGTGGCGCGGGCCAGCATCTCGTTCAGCACGCCGGTGGGCACGCGGGCACCGTTTTGGCTGTCCACATCGCGGATCAGCTGCATGAGCTTGTTCACGTTGTAGCCGGTCTGAGCCGAGATGAAGATGATAGGAGCATAACCCATAAAGCTGAAGCACTCGGCATAATCGCGGCGCTGCAGCTCCATGGTGTTGGTCTCCTTGCCTTCCACCGCGTCCCACTTGTTGACGACGATGATGCACGCCTTGCCCTGATCGTGGGCATAACCGGCCACCTTGCTGTCCTGCTCGGTAAAGCCAACGGTGGCATCCACAAGGATCAGCGCCACGCGGCTGCGCTCCACAGCGGCCAGTGCGCGCACTACCATATAACGCTCCAGACCGTCGGTGATGTTGCTGCGCTTGCGCAGACCGGCGGTATCGGTAAAGATGAACTTGCCGTAAGCGTTGTCCACCGGGGTGTCAATGGCATCACGGGTGGTGCCCGCCTCGTTTGCCACGATCATGCGGTTCTCGCCCAGAATGCGGTTGGTCAGGCTGGACTTGCCCACATTCGGGCGGCCGATGATGGCAACCGGGATGCGGTTCTCTTCCACCACCGTCTCGCTGAAGTCCAGATGGGCGCACACAGCGTCCAGCAGGTCGCCGGTGCCGTGGCCGTGCACGGACGAAATGGGCATCACCTCGTCAAAGCCGAGGTTGTAGAACTCGTACATCTCCATGGGGGCATCGCCCACCTTGTCGCACTTGTTCACGGCCAGAATGATGGGCTTGTGGCTGCGGCGCAGCATGTGGGCCACATCCTCGTCCGCGGCGGTCAGGCCGTCGCGCACGTCCACCACCATGATGATGCAGTCTGCAGTGTCAATGGCGATCTGGGCCTGCTCCCGCATGTGGGCCAGAATGCCCTCGGTAGCCTTTGGCTCAATACCGCCGGTGTCCACCAGCAGGAAGTCATGGCCGTTCCACTCGCAGTTGGCAAAAATGCGGTCACGGGTAATGCCCGGCGTGTCCTCCACAATGGCAAGGCGCTGACCGCACAGCTTGTTGAACAGGGTGGATTTGCCCACGTTGGGGCGGCCCACCACTGCTACGATCGGTTTGCTCATAGGGGTTCCTCCTTTCTTACAACCCTCTCAGGCACGGCTTACGCCGCGCCAGCTCCCCCGAAAGGGGGAGCTTTTATCACTTCTGCCGAAAGATGCATAAAACCTCGCCCTTCGGGAGAGGTGGCATCGCGCAGCGATGACGGAGAGGGTTTTCTTTTATGCTCTTCTTCTCCTTGCAATGTGCAGGCCGCTGCGCAGCAGGGCGCGGGCTTCGTCGCCGCCAGAGGTCGGCAGCACCTCCACCTTCACGCCAAGGCGCTGGGCCAGCTGGTCGGTGGTGATGTCGTCCAGAAAGGTGTCTTTTTCCTCCCGCAGCATCACGGCGGGCACGCCCAACGTGCCGCTGGTCAGCTTGCCCTCGCACTGAGCAATGATATCGGTCGCCGTTACAAGCCCGGCCACACCCACATTGCCGCCGAAGAATTTGTTCTTGATGGTGTGCACCGTCACCTCGACCATGGGGTACTGGCGGTGCAGCTCAGCCATCATCTGGTGGATGAGCGGCGAAGCCATTTCGCCCGTGACCACGTCCATCTTTTTGGTGCCGTAGATGCGGTGGGGCTTTTCCAGTTCCGCCAGGAATTCCGAGGCATACAGGCGCATCATGCCCACGCCGTTTTCCAGCTGGTCGAAGTCCTCGTAGAACTCTTCCGGCGGGATGGGCCTGCCTGCCTTGAGGTACCATTCATCACTGGGATAAATGATGCGCTTGCCGTGGCGGCGCTTGCACTCATCGCCGAATTCTTCCATGATGTCGATGACCTCGGCACTTGTTTTTGCGTCGTAAGGGGTCTGCTTAAAAAGCTTCTCGCGGTAGTCCGTCACACCGCAGGGCACCGCAGCGATGCTCTGCACCATGGGGGTAAGCTCCAACAGGTCGGAGAGGGTACGGCGCAGCTCGTCGCCGTCGTTGATGCCGCGGCACAGCACCAGCTGACAGTTGACGGCGATGCCGCCCTCCACCAGACGGGGCAGATACTTGAGCACCTCGCCGCCGCGCTTGTTGGCCAGCATCCGCACACGGAGCTGCGGGTTCGTGGTGTGCACTGAAATGTTGATGGGTGAAATGTGCATCTTGATGATGCGGTCGATCTCGTGGTCCTGCATGTTCGTCATGGTGATATAATTGCCGAACAAAAAGGAAAGCCGCTCGTCATCGTCCTTGAAGTAAAGACTCTCGCGCATACCGGGGGGCAGCTGGTCGATGAAGCAGAACATGCAGTGGTTGGAGCAGGAGTGCT
>OGGK01002206.1_pt1 | contig 10408 bp, 9 predicted proteins | sample 1571171 | NCBI WGS metagenome assembly OGGK01 (sample SAMEA2581958, study PRJEB24529) | metagenome | biome: Human gut stool | place: China | collected 2011 | reverse complement strand
TATATCGATCAATTTCATCACCAAAGGTCTGATAAGTTTCCGCAATAGGCGTTCCGGTAAAACCAACGAAAGTAGCATGTGGAAATGCTTCCTTCAATACTTTTGCATATGGTTTTGAAACCATAGCTTTCATGTTTTCATCGGCATCTTTACTAAATTGAATTTTCTTAGAATGTTCAAGCTGAGTTCTGTGAGCCTCGTCTGAAAAACATATAATATTCTGCCTATCATTGATAAGTCCGATTTTATCATCTTCCCTATCACAGAATTTCTGAATGGTACAAATATAAAAACCACCACTTTGTCTTGCACCAAGCTCCTGCCTTAATTGTGTTCTGTTTTTTACAACAGATACTTCTCCCAGATTAAGAAACTCTTTACTCTTTGTAAAAAGCTTTGAACCTTGTTTTTGCAGTTCATCTCTGTCAACAATTAATATAATTGTTGGTGAACCGATTTCCGGAATATCAGTACAACGAAGTGCAAGCTGACGTGCAAGAAAAGCCATCGTATATGTTTTTCCACATCCGGTTGCTCCAAAATATGTACCACCTTTACCACTCCTAGTAACAACAGAATGTGCCATAAATGTCCCTAATATTTTCTTCATACTTTTCTTTACTAAGAAACTTTTTTCTTTGTTCCATTACCATTTTATAAAGTTGTTTTGAAGTATCATATGGCATTCCATAAATTTTTTGCTTTACCAGCTTGCCAGTGAATGTATCAATAAGCATAATATGCATTGCATATTCCTCACCATCTACAGGCTTTTGTAAATTTGTAAGGTTTTTGCTCAGATGAACATTGTATGGCGCATCCATCCACTTATTATCACCCATTTTCAAGAGGAAGAAAATAATACCTCTCATAGAAAGCAGCTTGACCTTTAAATCCTTTCCACTTTCAAATTGACATATTTCTTTTTGGGTAGGTCTGTTCATTAACACTAACACACTCACACCACTATCTGTGACATCAACAATACAACCATCTGGGCGACCCTTCATTCCCTCGATAGGTTGTCCACAACAGAATTCTTTAAAATTCTTCATAATATCCACCTTTCTGCTTGTTATCAAGCGATTAAATAATCATTTATATGTCTCTATAGTGGGTGCCTAAAAATATGATGTATAATGAAAAAGTAAAAGCCTATATGCAAAACTTAATGCTACACTATTGCATTTACTCTTTCATGAAATACTTAATGCAAATATAATCATATCTATCCAATACATTTCTTTACTCCTGCTGGGTTATCGCATCACGAAATGGAGGGATACAATATGAAAAATAAGCATTTAACCCTAAGTGAAAGAATCACTATACAAGAAATGTTGGAACGTAAGCAAAGTTTTAGAACCATCGCACAAGAACTTGATAAATCAATCTCTACAATAAGCCGTGAAATACGCAGAAACAGATATAAAAAGTCTAAGGCTAATTTATATGTAGACTGTTCTAAAATTCCTAAATGCACTGTTACACACGCTTGTGGAGACAATACTTGTAGACGTTTTTGTATGTATTGTGTGTCTTTTTGTAATACAACGAACTGTCCGGAATATGATCCGAAAATATGTTATTACCACACCCATGCACCATTTGTTTGTAACGGTTGTGATCCGGCAAAACGCCGTAATTGTTATCAAGAACGTTATTACTATGATGCAAGGCTTGCACAGTCTACATATGAGAAAACTTTAAGTTCTTCCAGAGAAGGAGTTTCATTGTCTCCTGACAAAATGGAAAAGATAGATTCGTTAGTCTCTCCTCTCCTTCTAAACGGACACTCATTACAGGCTATCTACATGAATCATAAAGATGAGATTCCTTGTTCTATGCGAAAACAGCCAGAAACATTGACATGCCACGGGAAATGCGTTACAAGCAGCGTTACAAACATGATCGTCGTAATAAATCCATGCAATCGTTTTGCGATGGGCGCACATATGCAGATTTTAAAAAATTTATTCAAGACACCCCTGATATAAGCGTATGCGAAATGGACACTGTTGTAGGTGGCGCAGGCAGCAAAAAAGTATTTCTTACTCTTTTAATACGGAACTGCACGTTTATGATGATATTTTTACTTCCTGATAAAACGCAAAAGTCTGTAATACGTGCTTTGAACAGTATATGCAATACGGTAGGCATAGAAGAATTCAGGCGTGTATTTGGCATTATATTGACTGACAGAGGTACGGAATTTGCAAATCCTTATGCTATGGAATGTGATGAAAATGGTGAAATAAAAACCAGAGTATTTTACTGCGATGCATACACCTCATGGCAAAAAGGTTCAATCGAGAAAAATCATGAATTTATACGATATATCGTACCTTCTGGAAAAAACTTTGATGTATTAAAGCAATCCGATGCTGATCTGATTGCTAATAATATCAACAGTTATCCTAGAGTAAATTTAAATAGTAACACGCCATATAAAGTTGCAGAGTTATTAGTCGGAAAATCCTTTCTCGAAAAGTTAGGTTATTATGAAATTCCATCTGATAATGTAAAACTTAAACCCGCCTTATTAAATGTAAGATTACGATAATTTACTAATTCGTCTGAAAACTTGCAGGAGTATATGAAACACATATCTTTCTTTCTGGGGAAGTTGCATTTACTATTGCAAAGATTTGTTGCTTCTCTTTCTTAGGGTGCGTAAATTCAAGGGTTTATAATGCAAAACTAAGAACTACGAATGGGGCTGAAAATCAATAGTGTTGCACTTAGTTGTGCATTTCATTTTTCCAAAAAAAGTGTAGCATTAACTTTTGCTACTAACGGTCTGTTATCTGTGCAAAATTTTCTCCCTTGTACTCACTTTCCTGGTCTGTCACAAGCTTTAAGGGTAATTGCCTGGATGGCCATTGTACTTCCTTAATCTCAATGCCATATTTTCTGCAATGCTTCACCTTATCAGCAATTACATTGAGCATAAGGTTTCTTAGGGAATAGATACCGACTTCCCATGAAAGTGAATAACCACAAATCACTCCTGAATATGCATCCACACACAATGTTAAAATAGGTCTTCCAACAATTGCCCCGCTCTCATTCACAAGGTAAATGTCACAAACTGTTGCATCCAGCATTCCCATTCCAATTGTTGGTGCAAATGCCTGCACTCCATCCCCTGTCAATGGTCTCTGGTTTCTCTGATAATAAGACAGACCATTCCTGCTGATGTATTCTGTTTCCTTTTTATTGTATTTCCGATAAAAATATCTGAACTGATAGTATGATGGATATTGCTCTCTCAATGTTCCATCTGCATTGCAATAAAAATGCTGCAACATAAGAGTATAGCAATTCTTCAATGTTCTTTTCTTGGTTGTGTAATACCATTTGTTCAAAGACTTCCTCATATTCTTTTCATCCACACTAAGCTTCTTCTCTGCTTTTTTATACCCTGGTGCAAGACTTCTGACATCCATTGTTGCTAGATACTCACATAAATAATTTCTGACTGTCTGTTTGGAAATGCCATATCTTTCTGATGCTCTTTTGATTGCTTCTGTTCTCATGTTCTCCTCTGAAAGAAAAGGAAGAATACCTGAAATCATGTTGTATCTCTGATATGCTGTTTTTCTGCTCTCCCCCACCATGGCATCTATTATGTCTGTTGCTTCTGCCATGCTTTCTTCCTCTTTTTCCACACAATCAGATAATTCCTCATATGTTTTCCATACCGGCATAGTCTTTTTTGCATAATCAAGCACAAGCATTTTTTCTTTCAAGTCCAACACCCGATATATTTTTTCTTCTGCTCCAACTTTTCCTTTTAGAAGCATTCCTTTTCTCATATCTGCTTTGTTCATGAGCCTACACCTCTTCTTCTATCACAATGCCCCAATCCCTCATACCATGGGACTTCCAATAGTTTCTGCTTGCATCCAAAAGCTTTGTTGTCATTGGCTTTGTAAGATGCTTTCTGCTCATACATTCCCTCACCATAAGGTTTCCATCGGCTTTGATGATAACAAAATCAGATGTGTATGCCCCTTCTTCCAACCCCTGCAACAATACATTAACTTGGAACGACTTCACCTCTTCTGTTTCCGACAATAGATTTGCATAGGCATATTGAATTGCATCATAAGTTCTACACACTCCCTCACACTTTGCAACTACTCGTTTTGAAACCTTTGCTCCTTTTTAATTCTTTTTCCTCATAAATACCAGCTTTCTTTCCAAGGAATATAAGAGTAGGAAAATTCCAAATTTGATGTTTTGTGGGAAAATGCCAAAAACGCAATCCTTGGAAGCCTTGATTTTAGGGCATCCCCAAAAACGGTTTTTGCCAAAAATGAAATCTCCGTATATTCGGGCAACCCTCTTTATCCTCAAAAGGCAAATTCCTTTATCCTCACCTATTTTCTCTTTCAAGGCATTTTAGGACTTCCTTCAAGGTCTTGGCTTGCTATCTATTTCTTCTCTCTTATCTCTCGATATTCCTCTATTTTCAAGGCTTTCTCCATGGTTTTAAGTAAAAGAAAAAGACCTCATAGAACGGTTTTTCCGCTCTACAAGGTCTTTATTTTCTCGTTATTTTATTCATTCCCTAGGCTAAAGATGCCCCTTGAGGATAAAGGGCGTTGCCTTGGGATATGGAGAATTTGACCTTGTATGGGTATTATAACGCTGCTTTTTCATGTTGTCAGCAAATATTCCAAGACATTATCAGCTCGTTCAAAATATTTCTTTCATATACTAAAATATCTACTATACTGTAATATGATATAGCTTCATTTTTCAAGCTTTGTTTCGAAAAAACATTACTCATAATCATAAATACAATACATATTAAAGTCATAAAAATAAGTTCTATTGTCGAAAAAAACTGTCCATTTGCTAAAGTTGTATCGATTTTTCCTAATATATAACCCCCAAATACAGATATAATAAGTTGCATCCACTCTTTTCCAATTATTCTAGCACTATTAATTGCTGGATTATTTATGGCATCAATTCTTTTTTCTATATATGCTTTTCTTTTTATAAAATCAGCTTTTTTCAAATTATGATACAAAAATCCATCATTTTTATTAAAACTGTTCTTAAAATAAAAATTGTCTATTACCTTCATTGCATTTTCAAATTGTGCTTCATGTTTTTCCAAATTTTCTTTCAATTCATTTTCAGTAATCTTTTTCCCTGTTTCAATAAGAGCTCCTACCTTATTTGCATTATCATACTTCTCTACTTGGTTCAAGACTTTATCAATACATTCAAATTCTTCTGATAAAAATTCTTTCTTTATATATTCCTTTTTCTTTTCAACTATTCCCTGTTTTCGTTCTCTTCTATAAGTTATAAATGGAATTCCAAATATATACATAATAGACAAGCCGCCGAAAATAAATAACAGATTTAAATTATCACCCGTAATCAGATAACCGATTAACATAAGTATTGTTAAGCCTACCAAAAACTTCTCATACTCTTTTTCTTTCGAATATTGTTTCTTCACATAACACAAATAATCTATCATAAGTACCTCCATTTAGTCGCATGCAATAATATATCTATATAAATCAGCAACATCTATTTATCACTTAATCTATATCTGATTAAAAATATTCTAATATCCAGAAATAGGGAAAGCAACCTCAAATGCCTGCTGCATCTCTGCAACACTATGATATCTTTCATCTAAATTGGATGATATACCTTTCAGTACAAAATCCTTTACTTTTTGATTTTTAATATTTTCCAAATTATATCTTCCTGTCATCACATAATAGATAAGTCTTGTAAGCGCAAAAGTTTCATACTCCATATTGTAGTTTCCAAACCCTACAATTTGAAGGTTACTGTCATTTAGTGAACCCTTTATTTCACTACCGAAACTTGTCAAATCACTTTGTTTCATCTTAACTAAACCAAAATCAGAAATTTTTACTATCGTCAAATCATTTTCGTAGTGTTGTAACAGCACATTTGTAAAACTAATATCTCTATGTAGATACCCTTTTGAATGAATATAAGAGAATCCTTTGAAAATCTGCATCGCAATTCCTCGTCGTCTTTTTATTGTTAAGGTACTGTTATTTCTTTCTATGAATTTTTTTAGTGTCTCATCCGCATATTCCATATAATATTCATTTTTTTCTTCATCATATCTATGAACCTCCAATACATATGGCGATTTCAATTCATTCATGACATCAAATTCCCTTTTAAATCTCTCCAATTCTTTATCATTAAGGTCATTTTTTGCCCTTTTTAAAACGAAATATTTATTGTAAAATTCATCTCTATATCTAAAAACTTTTGCATAGGAACCTTCGCCTATCATTTTAAGCTCAAAATTATTGTCATTATTTATTGAAGGAACAGTTATTATTTCTGACATATAAAAAATAGGGTCATACTCTATTATATTAAATTTCGGCAAATCATCAGGTATTTCACTTCCACCACTTTCTTGCAAAAAACCATTGCAAAATTTCAACATATTATCATACTTTTCTTCTAATTTGAAAGCTAAAGGCGTAGACTTAAGTACATATTCCATATCTTCATACAATTTAATCATTCTTAACAGTTCTCTGCTTTCAGTAGCATTATAATGTCCATTACTATTCTTTTTGGATTGCATAAAACTAAGCAAGCCATTAATACTTTGATGCATAACCGCAAAGAGATGTTTTAAATACGTATTGCTTATATTTTTATATAGTTCCTCTGTTCTTAATACACCTTCCACTTGATTTTCTTCATATTTAGTTCTTAAGAAATAATCAATATCCATAAATATCTCCTCCTTTGCAATTTTTAGCTAACCCAAAATAAACTTTACAAATAAACAACATAATCTACATGACATATTTTTAAGCAACCATTTATCATCTCATTTCTAATATAAATTAGTCATGCAAAAACATCGTCACTTAAAAATTCATTATTATCGACATTTTATGAATTAAATATGTCGTCTTTTTATCAGCATCTCCACTCGCTACTTCATACTTCTCTTCTATTCATCCTGCTCATATTCATAATTTTTTTCAAATTCTTCTGCTTGTATATCAAAATACTCATTCATCTGGATTTCTTGCAATAAATGATTATATCTTATAATATCCAATTCATCATCTGAGTTTTCTATAAGCTCTTTCAACACATCTTTTGCAACTTCTTCTCCTGGTCCTCTTGATATTCTCAAAAGTATATTCCACAATTTTTCAATATCTCCATATTTATCAATAAACATATAAAAGATACTGTTAATAATGGCACTATAACTTTCTTTATCTATTTTCTCTTTACTCTTAATTAACTTTTCATATTTAAGCAATTGTTCATCATAGCTTTGCATTGCCATTTCACTTGTAACAAAATTTTTCCTATTATACAAATTTATTGTATTAACAAATTTTATTGTAAGTGGGTCGCATGAAAAAGAATTGTCATAATCCTGATAAGCCCAGTATTCTTCATCAAACTGTTCAGGCTCTTGTAAACCATCGCATCTCATCAGTTTTCGAGCTATCTCTAATAGCTTTGTTATATACATAACAGCTAATCCATTTTTTTGCATTACATCAAATAGTGTTATAACTGCCTTTTGGGAATAAAAATATGTTAAATCTTCTTGGTCAATTTTAGATTTTATCTTTTCAATCAAACTTCTTGCTTCAAAGTGACTTAATCTATAAATGTTTTCCAATTGCATTGTATCCGACGTAATTTCAAATGCACTTCCCTCTATTTCTTCTCTTTTACTTTGCTGTTGAAATATAATAGTAGGATTATTTCCATATACTTTTTTAATCACAGTATCACTTTTTAATATCTTAACCAAATTAGCAATTTGCTGCCCTAATTGCTCCTTATTTCTATAGAAAATTACAGTTTTCAAATTTTCATGGTTAATAAATTCTCTTAATACATCACCGTCTGTAACATCCAACGAATGACCAAAAATATATAATGTATTTTCTTCTTTTCTTCCTGCTTTTACATCTTCATCAATTTGTTGCAGCCACTTTTTATATTCATTTCCTGCCTTTTTATATATTCTCTGATAATACTTTTTAAAAGCGATAAACTTTACTTCATCACTTCTTCTGTCCTCTGAAAGATATTCATCAATTCCTAATACCATATTATTGCACTCTGCATTTTGTTGAATACAATTTTCAATTTCTTCTTTCGAGGCATCAGTTTTACCAGAAAAAAAATGAATGTTATTAGTTGCCATGCCATGTGCAAAAGAATACTCAATTTCTTTTCTGTTACAGGCATACAATTTTCTATATGTATCAGAATAATTAAAACTAAATACTTTACTAGGATGTACTTTTTCAATATCTGGATTGTAATATTTAAGTTCTTTATTTCCAACATAATCCCAAATATATATCTCTAATGCACCTATTAACTTATTTAAGTCACATAATAACTTAGGAATATATGCTTTTACATTTTCTGCCTTCAATTCACTCTGATTTATAATATTAGCTAGTCTATTTTTATAATATTTTTCCAAATTTTCATTTTTGCTTTCCCCTGTTTCAATACTTTCATAATATTTTATCAATCCATCCATAGCTTGAATCACGGATGATATTTCACTTTCAAAGTCAATCCAGTTTTGCTTATTTGCCAAATGCTTCTTATATACTTTCCCAAAATAATTAATCCATACATTATTTTCCGTAAAAGTATGTAATGCTACAACTCTATCTTCACATTCAGGATTCTCAAAAATCATTTTCAAATAATCATCTTTTATATCATATAACCTTTGGGGTACACTATTTGCCGATGAATATGCATATTTAAATCTTGTGACAAATTCCAGAAACTGTGTATATTTAGTTGGTAATTCATGTTCCAAATCAAATCCATTCCCAATCATTAGTATCTTCATTTGAAATTATCTCCTTTATTTTGAGTTTCTAAATAAACTGGTAATCTTATTACTCCATTATTTATCAACAACAAAAACCTCTCCTAGTAATAATTTTATTATATCATAGAAGCTTTCTTAATGAAGTTCATTCTCGAAATTTAGATTTTATCGAAACATGTTTTTACTGCATAGATGTCATATTGTATTCTTTTGTCTATACCACAATTCCTATACCAAAGCTTCTAAAGGAAAAATCAGATTGACTCACATATTCCCAAAAGTGATTTTTGAGTTGAATTTTAAACCAATACGTGATATATTAATAATACAAAAAGGGTGCCACCGATAGACGGCTGACCCATTAAATCAATTAACTAAAAATAGTCGCTCAACTTGCTAGGTCGGGGCGGCTATTTTTATGTCTTATTATTATCCTTACCAAAGGAATACCCTAATCCAAAGCTGGTTAAGCCGAAGCTTACCACTGCGATAAAATCAACAATACTCATATGGCTTAGCCCTCCTTTCCAAGAAATCAATGACTTCTTTCGATTCCCTTGCGGGTTTCTATGTAATCGGAGGGTCACAGTCCCTCCGTAGAAGGCCAACCGCCTACCGTTATGGTGGCACCCAATGAATTTTTATCATAGCCCCATGGCATTTTCAATGTAATATCACTCTAAATCGACAAGAATATACATCAAGGATATTGCATATCTACAGTCTGCTTGCTGCTTTAAAATTTGGATTCTATCACAACAGGGGTTCCTTCTTTATCCTTATAGTTACCGATAATGTCTACCAGCTTATCAAAATCACACATTCCATCTCTAATGTCATTATCATGTCTAAGCTCATCAATGGCTTCGGTCAATGTTTTCCCAACTATATTCTTTCCTATCATAGTATTTACAGCTTTCACTTGACTTGGAAATGGCTCATAGCTTTTAAATTTCCACACCCTTTCCTTGACCTCATATATTGCGGTGTTTGGTTTGGCATCTATAATTACAATCACCCATACGATTGCATTATATAGCTGTTTTGCAATTGGATTCCACTTCACTTCTTTGGATTCATTACCTCCAGAGGTCTTACTGCCTTTCTTCCCTATTCCTCCCTCTCCATGCAAAGGATTAAACAACGGCAGTCCCTCATGATTTATTTTCTTAAGGAAATCTCTAGCTGCGGTCATCCCACATTGGATTATCTCTTTCTTGCCATTTGCCTTGTTTGTGGCTTCAAAAATATAATAATCATTTTCAATGGTCTGACCTGCATCACTATGTTTTGTCTGACCATTTAGCAGTTGAATGTGTGCTACCGGCACAACATTATAATTATCTACGATATATTGTCTTCTTTCTTCACTTCTACACTCCATAAATATCTTCTCCTTCCTGGTACCTTATTGTATATGTCTTTCTATAATAAAATGGCTGCTCAATGTGAAATTAAATACCTGCTTCTAAGAAAGAAATGTTTAAGGCTCTTATTGTGGTATAGGCTGTCATCATAAACAAATTCTTTTTT
>OGGK01002203.1_pt1 | contig 10414 bp, 9 predicted proteins | sample 1571171 | NCBI WGS metagenome assembly OGGK01 (sample SAMEA2581958, study PRJEB24529) | metagenome | biome: Human gut stool | place: China | collected 2011 | reverse complement strand
GACGGATAGGTTGAGTGACACCTCGGTGTTGGGCTGGGTCGTAGCAGGCACTTCCAGCAATTGGGCAGCCAATACCTGTCCGGTTTCGTCCCGGGCAATAATATTGCATTGAATTTTCTTTTCAATTTCTCCTGTTGTATTCACGATGGTGACATTCAGGAAAATACTGTATTGCTTTCCGGTTTCGGCCGCTTTGGTGATGGCTCCGGCTTTCATCGTAACGAAGACAGTGCCTGGTTCGGTCCATTTATCGTCACCGAATCCGAACATCGTACCGACTCCGGGTACGAGGACCCCGGCATCGGAAATCTGACCGGAATAATCGGTTAGCTGCACTTTCGTGGCAGATAGAGTCCGTTTTACGCTTAAGCCGACCGTCAGGTCTTTGTCGTCGACCGTCAGAGTACTTTTAGCGAACATCACATCTCCCAAAGGAGTGTAATGGGTGGCTCCTTCTGCTTTTGTCAATTGTACAGACATGCCGGAAAGTGGCGTACCGATTGTTTCGGAGGAAATATTCCCGTCTTCCGGAACATTCCCGATCAACACAACGGTATAATTTCCTTTTTCCAATTCGATGGCTTTGAGAGCATCTGCGGAAGTGTATTTATTTACGGATACCAATTTCTGGTCTTTGTCGTACAAATAGAGGCGCAAATGAGTTAATGCAGTTTTCAGGTCATTGTCCTGAACACCGTTTATATCACTTTTCAGCGCAAAGGACACTTTGGCTTTGGGTGCTCCGGGTTCAGGTCCGGGTTCCGGATCGTCTGCGTTACCGCCCGATCCGCCGCAACTCTGCAATCCGAATGCCAGTGATAAAATCAGAAATAAATAGAATATCTTTTTCACTTTGATTCAGTTTAATGTTAACATTTATTCATTTAACCGGCATAAGGAACCGTTATCAATTGTCCGTTCTCATCGTATACCGGATTTTCTGCCAGATAATTTTTCAATGTTTTAGCTGCTTCGATAATCTCTTCTGTCGTATTGAATTCAGTTCGACCCGTAATTTCGATAATCAAACGGTATTTTATGGCAGAGTATTCGCCCAGGTAACGTTCTCCGAGTTGATTCCACCAGATCGGTTTCAAAATTACTTGTTCGTAAGGTTGGTAAACATAGAAATCGCGGCGATGAGATCCGGCTATGAAGGAGAAATTGAAATAACGGCTGTTGTTGTATTCTTCAATTCCCTGATTTGCGTCAACGGTAAGGATAACAGTAGCATTCCCATTTCCCGTGGTTCGGGAGAAATGGATGTATTCACTATCGCCTTCGCTAATTTCAACAACCCAATCGGTATTACTCTCGACGGTCAGCCGGCAAGTATCCCCTGCAGCAGAGAATGTAGAGATATATCCGGGAGTGATTTTAAGAAGGATACCGTCCGGAACAAAATCGGAATCTGATTCGATATCGACCCGTAAACTGTTGTTGTTGTATTTTTCCAATAGTTTTTCGGGAAGTTTACCGTTTAAATCAGGATTCCCCCATAAATTCAGACTAGTCAGATTAATAAGTCCGTCCAGAGAAGCAGGAACAGTGGTGAGCCCGCAATTTTCCAGACTTAAATCGGTGATCGTGGTCATTGTACCGATCCAATCCGGGAACCCGTTTTTACTGAATACCGGCGAGGAAATACCCAGTGAAGTGAGGGATAAATTCCTGATCGGTTCGATTTGTACAGGTTGCAGATCGGTATTACAGATCCCCAATTTTGTGAGTGAACTCAGATTCAGAGACGACGGAAACTGAAGATTGTTGAATCCTATGAGCGTCAGCTCGTTCAATTGTGAACAGTTCCATAAACTGGCCGGGAAAGTATTGTTATTTATATTCATCTCGGCTTCGAGTTCCAGTACTCTGAGATTGCTCAATTTCGTGAAATCGGTTTCTATGGTGATGCCCTTTTTATTAAATCCAGCGAGACCGATATATTCCAGTTGGGTGAGATCGGCGATATGGGCCGGGAACACTGTCGTATTCGAATAGACAACCAGATAACGTAAATTTGCCGGAAATACCGGAAGTGTATTTTCAGCTGTACAGCTGATGGATAATTGTTCCAGCGTAGTCATATCTTTCAGGAATACCGGAATTTCTGTCAGCGGATTATCATCGAAATTGAAAATCTTTAATGCTGTCAATTGTTTAAAAGATTCCGGCAGACTCCATGAAACACCCAGTTCTTCATCAGGAGTAGTTGTGTCGCTCATTGTCCCGGCAATCGCTTTGGTTGCGTAGTTACCTAAGTACTTGAGTTCGTCGTATCCGATTCCGACAACCCGTCCTTCCTCGTTCAGGGTAACCCCTTCCCATAAACTGATCTTTTGGCCTGCCCGTTTCCATTGTAAAGCGTAATCATTGTCGGCAGGTAAAGCATCCCGTAAATCGAACATAGCCTGACGGTCGGTTTCCGATACTGTAGGTAGCGCCGGTAAATGAAGACAGGCTGTTCCGTTTTCATCGATTATCAGGGTTTGCGGGTTACACATTCTGATGTCATAAAGTCTCATACCCAGGCTGTCCAGACAAATGAATTCGTTTATGATGTATTCTCCACTACTTACATATGCTGCGTCAGAGAAATACTGTGTAATTAACAGGGTATCCTTATCCGATGATAATCCAGGTAAATAGAAAGGAATCCGATAACCGCTTTTTTTATTTTCAAGTAATAGACTGATATCCCGGATACTACCTATGTTTATCTCGTCGGTAAAAGTAAAATGGAGGCATACGGTATCCTGTAAAGGTGCTTCATCAGCAGTCACATCTTCTGAAATAGTCGCTCCCCAGGGAGTAGTTTCCATATCGAAGGTGATGTTCCAAATCCCTCCGGTCAGGTTAGAGGTGGCATGAATGGTATGGATTTTATTGGCTTCTACTTTATTCTTCAAAGGAATGTCAAATGTTTTAACGCCTTCGTTGCTTTCCAGTACAAATTCGAGTGAAGCGACAGAATCCGTGGTGGGGAAAGTGATGGCCTGACCGACATATACACCGTCCTGTTTTTTAGCCATCGGGATATTCAGCTTGACGCTTTCTCCTTCGGCTTCTCCGTTGAACCGGATCTTTTTAGGAGATCCGGTTAAAGCGACCGATTTCACAGTTACATCGTTGCCGATCCCTTTGAGTTCGATATCCATGCGTCCCACAAGGCGTTGCAGGGCGGCATTACTCTTGTTGTCTTTCCCAACGGTGAGGGTATCGATGCCTTTGAAAATACTTCCGGCACTTAAAACATTACCTTCCGATTCCTCCAGAGAGAGGGTGATGTCTTCTAATTTCTTATCTTCCTGAATACCGCTGATTAAATCCGATTTGATGTTGGAAAGATAAGCGAAAGTATACTGTCCGATGGGAAGTTTGACCGGAGAGACACTTTTCAGATTTTCGTATTCGCTATGTCTGACGAAATTTCCTGTTTCGTCGTAGATAAGCACATGAAAGGTTTCGACGATATTACTTAATTCCTCTGCGCTGAGGTTAGCCTGAGCTCCGCTGAAATTCAGTTGTACTCCTCCTTCAGGGACTGTCGTGAGCGTATCTTCCTTTTGACAGGAACAAAAAAGAACACTCCAAAGCAGAACGATGCTATAGGTTATTTTTTTCATATCTTGATTCTTTTTGGATTATAAAACGCTTACTTCTTCTTCGAGTGTTAACTGCCAATCTTCGGCTCCACTTTTCGTTATGGCTTTTTTCCGGAGCATGAAATTCAATTCGAGTTTTTTGTTGGCTTCGACTGCATTTTTACCGGTAAACTCGAATATTCTGGGATTGTAATTACCGTCTGCGTCATAACTATCGATTACTATCTGACCTTTTACTACTCCATTGGTCGGGAAAATATAGTTCCAGGAATTGTCTGTTGGAATATATTTGCCATAGTATTCAAGTTCACCTTCATAATTTCCTAAATAGATTTCTGCAGGGGAATTTGTAATATAGCAATCGGGGGTATTTTGTATATTTAAAGAGTCTAAATTGGTGATATTAACTTTAATTCCACCGACTAATCTTTGGAGTTCAAACTTCTTTTCTCCTGAGATGGGGTCTGCTTTCAATACTCCACCGAATAAGTTACCGGATGTATTTTCGTGTTTTTCGATCCCGATGCAGTCCCGATAAAAGACCATATGATCTTTCAACTCTTCGAGAGAACCCGAACAAGCTATCGTAATAAAGGTGTAAGGTTCCGGCTCCAGATCCTGGAATGCAACCGGATCTCCCCAAGCCAACTCTTGTTGAAAATAGATCGGTTTGACCGGAGTCGAACTCTCGGGGAAATAGAATAAGAACAAGGAATCGATTCCCGATTGATAAATAGAATCTGTGCTATACAGGGATAAGGCAAAATTTTTTCCGGTAACGACCGGTTGCTCTTCCTGTGTCTCTGTCGAACAAGAAAAGAGAGAACACAAGATGATAAAAAACAGTAATTTCTTCATGGTCTGTGATTTTGCAAGATTAAACGAACGATTATATTAGCGTAATAACTTGTCAAATCGTATTTATGCGCAAATTTTTGTATAAAATTGACGGCTAGATGTTTAGTTTGTATAAATTTTTCATACATTTGTCTCACATTTTGTATTTTATTTAACCCAAATAATCGTCTATTTTTTTTGTTACAACTATTATAGCGGTTAGATCTGATTTCTGTAACTGTCGTAACTAAAAAATTCCAGGATTTATTTTTTCTTTCTATTCCGATTCCGGGTTTTGTGCCGTCAGCACTACAAGTCAAAGGAAGGAGAAGGAAAGTTTTATTGAATAAAAAGACAGGCCTCTATCGGAGCAGGAATACCTGAGTTACCTAACCGGATTTTTATAAAACACTGATTTACAAGCAAAATCTTAATATGAGGGGTTCAGAAAATATCTGTTTTGTAGGAGTTCATATTTTTAAGGTCGCCGTTCGTTTCCCATGAAGTGCTAGCATCAGTCGAAGGTATTTGTGTTCGGTGACCATTGGAGCTCTGGCGAGTGGTATCTTACTTTTTTCTGAACGCCCTGGTGTCTGACGGAAATGTAACGTAAAGTTTTTTTGCGAAGTGAGGAGTTCCGCCGGTCAGTGAAAGAAAAAGCCAACTGACCGACAGAAGCGACCGGGTCACCGAACACGAACAAGTACAAAATGCCAGGTCTTTCCGGCAAAGCCAGAAAAAGATCAGCGTCCCTTCCGGGCTACGCTAATCCTTCGACGTTTTACCGATCCATTCACGGATACCGTTCTCGTCCATTCGGTTCAATAGCTTTCCCTCTTTCCAGTTCAGGTCGGGATAAGCCTTTTTCAATGCGCCGACACTGTTGGTAATGCCGCTTCCACCCGATGTAGCGAAAGGAATAAGAGTAGATCGGAAGAGCGTCGTGTAGGGAAAAGAATAAGAGTCTTTCCTGCCAGGTGATGAGTTTCAATGAACGTATCGATAATACGTGGAGCAAGATTCCACCAGATCGGATAGCCGATAAAAATCACATCATAATCGGCAATATTCTTTTTCGCTTCCTGAATGGCCGGACGCGACTTCGGATCGTTCATCTCTACCGAACTACGCGACCTTTTGTCATTCCAGTCGAGATCGGCATTTGTATACGATTCGACAGGGGTTATCGCATAAAGTTCTCCACCCGTAACCCGGGCTAATTTCTCAGCTGCACGTGCCGTAGTTCCTGTCACCGAGAAATAGGCAACAAGCGGCTTGTTATCCGATTGTTTCATGTTTTGTTTTTCTTGGGCATTCGAGGCAGTCGTCATTCCAACGACCACCAATAATACGAATATAAATTTATACATAGAAAGCCGGTTTTTATTTTTGAATTTTATTATATGCTTCATCGTTTACAGGTTCGAGCCACTCGTTAGAAGAGCCTTCTCCCGGAATCTCGAACGCCAGGTGAGCGAACCAACTGTCGGCTGCTGCCCCATGCCAATGTTTCACGTTAGCGGGAATATGGATCACTGTGCCGGGTAAAATTTCTACGGCCGGTTTACCCTCTTCCTGATACCAACCTCGTCCGGCAACACCGATAAGCATCTGTCCGCCTCCCTTTTTCGCGCGGTGGATATGCCAATTGTTCCGGCAACCCGGCTCGAACGTGACATTGGAAATATAAACCTGTTCACGCGATATAGGTGCAAGATAACTATTGCCGGTGAAATACCGGGCATAGGCCGCATTCGGTTCTCCGATGGGAAAGATCATCTCACGTTGGAAAGCAGCTTTCGCATCCTCACCGTTCGTATCTTCGGCCCACACTTCCTTGGCAAGCCGGAACGCAGCCCAAGCTTTCGGCCAACCCGCATAAAAACCGATGTGCGTGATAATCTCTGCAATCTCTGTTCGGGTAATGCCGTTGTTCCGGGCCGATTGCAAATGGAATGTCAGCGAACTGTCCGTTATCCCCTGACTGATGAGTGAAGTGATTGTTACCAAACTACGGTCACGCAAGCCGAGTCTGTCCGTACGACTCCAGACTTCGCCGAAAAGAACGTCGTCATTGAGTTCTGCGAATTTGGGAGCGAATGTTCCCAACTGGTCACGCCCCGCTGTTTGTTTGATTTTTTCCTGTGCCATACCGATTGTTGTTAAAATACTGAATACTAAAAATAAATAGATCTTGTTCATAATGGTATTTATTGGATAAAGTTATGTTTCAAGAATAGTTATCCGACAAGGATTTTCCTTTTCACGGACAGCATACATAGTCAATACACCGGGTTCACGACGCAAGGATATTTCACCGACTTCGGCAGCATATTTCAGATACGCATCGAGATATTCCGGCCGAACTTCAATTTTCGACAAGCGCACGATACCGTCCGAAGCCATAGTAATCCTGATAAATTTTACCGGTACACCGCCGACAACCGTATTCACAGCTACATCGCTCGTAACAACAACTCCAGCGCTTACCACTGCATTATTCAATAAAAATTCTACATACAAAAATACTGCGTTGCAAAAAAGTCTTCGTATCTAAATTACAGATTCTTATACCATTTTTCCGTTTTAACCCGTTTTACCATTCAATTGAAGAAGCCACTATTACCGGATTTTACAGATTATCGACCAAAAGTGTCGATTTATGGAACGAGCGCAGGATTTCAATTAAAAAAAATACAATTTCGACACTTTTCTTTGCAAACGTCTGCACAATTATATGTCCTTTGATCTATTTTTTTATTTGCCGCAAAAGGTTATCTTTGTCCGGTTTATGCGCTAAACGAGTGGTGATTAGCAATATATTAATCTATAAAAGCGATAAAAATGGTATATTCACAGGAAGTACAACACATGTGTGTTGTCAAAAAAGGTCCGAACCATGGACCGGCCCCAATTCCTGAAGAAGGCAAATGGGTGAAAGCAAAAGAAATCAAAGACAGCTCAGGTTTACCCCACGGTATCGGGTGGTGTGCTCCTCAGCAGGGGACTTGTAAACTGACCCTGAATATCAAAGAAGGGGTAATCGAAGAAGCCTTGGTGGAAACTATCGGTTGTTCAGGAATGACCCACTCGGCAGCTATGGCTGCAGAAATCCTGCCGGGCAAAACGATTCTCGAAGCATTGAATACCGACCTGGTTTGCGATGCGATCAACACAGCTATGCGTGAATTATTCCTGCAAATCGTATATGGACGTTCACAGAGTGCTTTCTCTGAAGGCGGACTGGTGATCGGTGCAGGCCTCGAAGATTTGGGTAAAGGTCTGCGCAGCCAGGTGGGAACCATGTTCTCTACCAAAGCAAAAGGCGTTCGTTACCTGGAACTGGCTGAAGGATATGTAACCCGTTTGGCTCTCGACGAAGACGACGAAGTATGCGGATACGAATTCGTACGCCTCGGTGTTATGATGGACCTGATCAAAAAAGGCACCGACGCTAACGAAGCATTGAAGAAAGCCACTTCAAACTACGGACGTTTCGCCAATGCAGCTAAATATATTGACCCACGTCACGAATAAAACAGGAGGAACACACTATGGCAAAAAGAGAAGTAAAATTTGAAAGTCAGGATCGTCGGATCGCTCAGATCAACAAAGTATTGAACTCCTATGGCATCGCTTCTATCGAAGAAGCCGAAGCAATTTGCGACGCAAAAGGAATCGATCCTTATCTGGAATGTGAACAGACTCAGAATATCTGTTTCGAAAATGCAAAATGGGCCTACGTAGTCGGGGCTGCTATTGCAATCAAGAAAAATTGTATCCATGCGGCCGATGCTGCCGAAGCTATCGGCGAAGGCCTGCAGGCTTTCTGTATTCCCGGATCGGTAGCCGACGACCGCAAAGTAGGCCTGGGCCACGGTAACCTCGCAGCCCGTCTGCTACGCGAAGAAACACAGTGCTTCGCTTTTCTGGCAGGCCACGAATCCTTCGCGGCTGCTGAAGGTGCTATCAAAATCGCTGAAATGGCCAACAAAGTTCGGAAAAATCCGTTGCGGGTGATCCTGAACGGCCTGGGAAAAGATGCTGCTATGATCATCTCCCGGATCAACGGTTTTACTTACGTACAAACCGAATTTGATTACTATACCGGCGAACTGAAAGTTGTTAAAACCAAAGCTTACTCCGACGGCCCCCGGGCAAAAGTAAACTGCTACGGAGCCGACGATGTACGCGAAGGCGTCGCTATCATGTGGAAAGAAGACGTAGATGTTTCCATCACCGGTAACTCTACCAACCCTACCCGTTTCCAACACCCCGTTGCCGGAACTTACAAAAAAGAACGTGTACTGGCCGGTAAACCCTATTTTTCAGTAGCATCAGGCGGAGGTACGGGCCGTACCCTGCATCCCGACAATATGGCTGCAGGCACTGCTTCCTACGGCATGACCGATACACTCGGACGGATGCACTCGGACGCACAGTTCGCCGGTTCATCTTCCGTACCTGCCCACGTAGAAATGATGGGATTCCTCGGTATGGGTAACAACCCGATGGTAGGAGCGACTGTAGCTGTTGCCGTTTCTGTTGCACAGGCACTGACCAAATAATCGGATCATCGTTATCCAGATACAAAAATCCTGCAGGTCCACTCCCGCAGGATTTTTTATAATTGTTTTAGATTACACACGAACAATAATATAAAAAAATGAAGCGTATAGTTTTTTTGGATTACGTGCGCGTATTCGCATGCTTTTTGGTTATAGTCGTTCATGCCAGTGAAAATTTCTATGGCGCCGCCGGTTCCACCGACATGGCAGGACCACAATCTTTTCTGGCCAATGAGTCCGATCGGTTGTGGGTGTCCATTTACGATGGTTTCTCACGTATGGCTGTTCCGTTATTCATCATCGTCTCCGCCTTTCTTCTTACACCGATGAAAGAAGAGTTGACCTCCTGGCAGTTCTACCGCCAGCGTTGCATCCGTATCCTGCCCCCGTTTCTTCTGTTCATGGTGTTATACAGTACCCTGCCCCTGCTGTGGGGACAAATAGATGCAGAAACATCGGTAAAGGATTTATCTCGAATACTACTCAACTTCCCGACACAGGCCGGACACCTGTGGTTTATGTATCCCCTGATCAGCCTTTATTTATTATTCCCGTCATATCTCCCTGGCTAAAAAAAGCTACAGCCAAAGAAGAACGTTTCTTCATCGGCCTGTTCCTGTTATCGACCTGCATGCCGTATCTCAACCGCTGGTGGGGAGAAGTTTGGGGACAATGTTTCTGGAACGAATTCCACATGCTGTTCTATTTCTCCGGCTTCCTCGGTTACCTGGTCATGGCACATTATATGCACACCCACCTCACCTGGAGCCGCTCCAAACGCCTCAGAACAGGAATCGCTTTGATGATTATCGGAGCAGTGTGGACGATCTACTCGTTTTATATCCAGGCGATACCCGGAGAAAATCTGTCCACTCCTGTTATAGAAATCGGATGGGCTTTCTGTACCATCAACTGTGTGCTCCTTACTACAGGTACCTTCCTGATGTTCAGCTGTATAAACCAGCCGAAGTCCCCGCGGCTCATCACCGAAATATCGAAACTCAGCTACGGCATGTACCTGATGCACATATTTTGGCTCGGCCTATGGGTAACGGTATTCAAGCATAACCTGGCATTTCCTACTGTCGCCGCCATTCCCTGTATTGCAGCAACGACATTTATCTGTTGTTTCGTGACGACAAAGATAATCTCGCTCATACCGGGCAGTAAATGGATTATAGGATAAAAACGCATACTGCCATTTTGAGCAAGGTATCCAATCGGTTACACCTTACGTCACCGATTGGATACAACAAAAAACTACTTCGTACAAAAACAATTTTACCGAAAACCGATAGAAAGATAATCCGGCCGATCACTCACTATGCCTCCGTCCGCTGAAAAGAGACACAATCCATAGCAAAACGATCGCCCCGATCGTAGCCACAACCAGACTGCCGATAATCC
>OGGK01002202.1_pt1 | contig 10418 bp, 5 predicted proteins | sample 1571171 | NCBI WGS metagenome assembly OGGK01 (sample SAMEA2581958, study PRJEB24529) | metagenome | biome: Human gut stool | place: China | collected 2011 | reverse complement strand
TTCACAGAAGTATGCAGAAAAACGTCCATCAGAAAACTCAATGAGATACCATCCGGATACTCTTTGACAAACTGTGCAAACTTAATTAACTATAGGAAATTATATCAGTCTATTTTCAATAAGTTCTTTACATTGGTATTAGCGCCATTTATTATTTTTATTATAGTTGAAGATATGTGTGTTATTTTTAAAAGATTGTTATTTAAAAAGAAATCAGTATCGTTGGTTGAAATTTTGTTGGGAGATAATAAAATTGGATAATGTTATTAATGTTATAGAAAAATGTATTCTATTAATAGGTGTTTTAATAGATATATATATAATTTATAGAGCAATTATTGATAAAATACAAATAAAAAAAGATAAGGAAATAAAGATAAGAAGCAATAAATATGTTGCCTTAATTACAATAAATATGATATTATTTTTGGTCTGCGGCTTTATAAGAAATTTAAAATAGAAAATACTGCATTAGTTTAACTAATGCAGTATTTTTAGTATTAATTATGAATAAATTGCGTTAAATACAATACCATAGCAAATTATGTAGTATATTCCCCATAAAGTACCAAGTATTCCACAAACAAAACCTGCAATTCCCATACCTTTTCCCGCACTTTTTTTGTACATAACAATTATACCAAATATTAATGCTAAAACAGCTAATATAAGGTTAAGAATAGGAATACAAAAGAATACTAAACCTAATATACCTAATACCATAGAAGCAATGGCCATTCCTTTTGATTCATTGTTGTTATTTTGTTGTTGAATGTTTTCGTCCATGAAGACACCTCCTTTAATATTTTCAAAATAATTATAACAATACATTTTTTATTATGCAACAATTTTACTTAAAAAACGACAAAATATAAATGGCAATAATAAATTTCCGGTTTATTATGCACATAATTCGCTTAAGATTTCGTTGGTACTTTTATAATTAAACATAGCTCTTGGATAATTATTTATCCAATCTTCTATTTTTTGTATATATTCTTCTGATATTGGCGTTATATCAATTCCTTTTGGAATAAATCGTCTTATTAATCTGTTCGCATTTTCATTGCTTCCTCGTTCACCTGAACGATATGGATGTGCATAATATACTTGTGTTCTTGCTGTTTTTCTTCGATTATCATATGATTTTTCCAATGACTTCCAATTTCTAAATTCTCCACCATTATCAAAAGTTATTGTCTTAAATTTTGTATAAAATATTTTTTTATATCTTCTTTCTATTAAATCTAATGCTTGAGCTACATATTCCGCTTTCTTTCCTGGTATTTTCACTATTATTTCTTCTCTTGTCTTTCTTTCTGTCAATGTAAATAATACTGCTCCTCTTTTCTTCGTTCCTATTACTAAATCTCCTTCCCAATGTCCATATGCTTCTCTTGTATTTGCTTCATCTGGGCGGTAATCTATGCTTTTTTCTGGTGGTACTTTTTCACATACTCTCTTTTCTTTATTTTTATCTTTATATTCTTTATTATAAATCATATCTGTTGATTTTATATCATATATATCTTCTGCATATATATTATTTCTTATTGTTCTTGCACACATTTTTGTTTTAAAATTCATTTTCTTTATTTCTTTTGCTATTACTTCGGGTGATTTTTTATCTTCTTTTATTGATTTCTCCACGTATTCCTTTAATTCGTAATCATTATCTATTTTTAATTTTGGTCCTTTTGCTTTTAAATAATATTCGTATTTTTGTTGCGCTACATCTGCACTATATACCCATATTTCTATTAATTCTGTCGTTAAATTTTTTACTAATCCTCTTTTTATTTCATTTCTTATTGTTTTTTCTGTTCTATCTAAAAGCTCCGCTATTTCAACCTTCGTACGTTTATCTCTATTAAACCATCTTTCAATTGATTGTCTTTCGCTATATTCTAAGTGTTTACCTTTTTTACTTTTTGTGTTATTATTTTGTTGACACATAATTATTACCTTCTTTCAATGTTTGATTCGACACCAACATTGTATCATAAGTTTTAATTATGTGTCTTTTTTTCCTAAAAACGGTAATTTAATTTTACCATTTATAAAAAAACGACAAAAAAATAAGAATGTAATATATTAGTGGATGGGAGAGATTGGTCTGGTCAAAGGGTGGTCAAATGGAACGGTTGTCAATGGGAGGATGTCAATGGGGTTGACAACCTCAAAGAACCATTCCCACTGACATTCATTTGATGAACCTTTTTCTTCGAAAAATATGAAAAAAGTGCTTAGAAATCGTTGACAAGCATTATAGAAATATATTATAATATATGGTATATATTGCGAAAAAATGCGAAAGAAAAATTTTATAAATTTAAAGAAAAAAGTACAGAAGGTAGTTGCCAAAAAAACAAAAGGGCATCATACCTTTTTCTTGCACTATTATAAACATGGTTATGTTAATTTAAAATAAGAGGAATTATTTATACGAACGGTTGATACTAATAGACTTAAGAGCAGGAAGCTTATTAGTATCAATTAACTTTGTATACAGTAAGAGGGACTTATTTTAATTTCATATATATTTTTTTATTCTGCTTAATTTTTTATAGGGGTGATTTGTTTTGTTAAAAGAAATAAAACATGAAAGAGCTACACGAAAGACATTTTCAAAAATAGGTGACTCAATTGAAATGCCAAATCTTATTCAAGTTCAAAAAGATTCGTATAATTGGTTTATTGAAGAAGGACTAGGAGAAGTTTTAAAAGATATATCTCCAATAATTGATTATACAGGAAATTTAGTTCTAGAATTTTTCGATTATTATATGGAAAAGAAAACTAAATATACTCAAGAAGAAGCAAAAGAAAGAGATGCAACATATTCTACAAGATTACACGTAAAAGTTAGATTAATAAACAGAGAAACAGGAGAAATAAAAGAGCAAGAAATTTATTTAGGTGATTTTCCATTAATGACTGAAAGTGGAACATTTATTATAAATGGAGCTGAGAGAGTTGTTGTCAGCCAGTTAGTTCGTTCTCCAGGATGTTATTATGCAACAGACTTCGATAAAACAGGAAAGAAAATATATAATGCAACTGTAATGCCAATACGTGGAGCTTGGATTGAATATGAAACAGATTCAAGTGATATTATAAATGTAAGGGTAGATAGAACAAGAAAATTACCAGTCACATCATTATTAAGAGCTATAGGAATTGAATCAGACCAAGATATAATTGAATTATTTGGTGAAGACGATAAATTAATAGCTACAATAAATAAAGATACTGTTAAAACTCAAGACGAAGCTTTAATAGAAATTTACAAAAAATTAAGACCAGGTGAACTTCCAACAGTAGAAGCTGCTAAATCATTATTTAATGGATTATTTTTTGATCATAGAAGATATGATTTATCAAAAGTTGGTAGATTTAAATTTAATCAAAAATTAAGTTTAGCAACAAGAATAACAGGAAAAATATCTTATGATGATATAATAGATCCATCAACAGGAGAATTATTAGTAGAAAAAGATACTGAAATATCTGCAGATGTTGCAGAAGCAATTCAAAATACTGGTATAAATATTGTAGATGTAAAAGTAAATGATAAAAAAGTCAGAGTTATAGGAAATGGAACTGTAAACATTCATAATTTTGTAACTGATATTGATATAAGTGATTTACACTTTAAAGAATATGTAAATTATGAAGTATTGAAATCAATATTAGATACAACAGAGCCTGAAAAATTACATAAAGTATTAGCTCAAAGAGAAGAAGAGCTTATTCCTAAACATATTACAACAGAAGATATTATTGCTTCAGTAAGTTATCTATTAAACTTAGATTTTGGTTTAGGTGAAATTGATGATATAGATCACTTAGGAAATAGACGTATTAGATGTGTTGGAGAATTATTACAAAATCAATTTAGAATTGGTTTAACAAGACTTGAAAGAGCTGTTCGTGAAAGAATGACAACTCAAGACTTAGATGTTGTAACACCACAAACTTTAATTAATACAAAACCAATAACATCTTCAATTAGAGAATTCTTTGGAAGCTCTCAATTATCACAATTCATGGATCAAACAAACCCATTATCAGAATTAACACATAAAAGAAGAATTTCAGCATTAGGACCTGGTGGTCTTACAAGAGAAAGAGCTGGTTTCGAGGTTAGGGATATTCACCATACTCACTATGGTAGATTATGTCCAGTTGAATCTCCAGAAGGACCAAACATTGGACTTATTTCAGCACTTTCATGTTTTGCTCAAATTAATGAATATGGATTTGTTGAAACACCATACAAAAAAGTTGATAAAGAAACAGGAAAAGTTACAGATATAATTGAATATATGTCTGCTGATGTTGAAGATAAATATGTAATTGCTCAAGCAACAGAACCATTAGATTCTGAAGGTAGATTTTTAAATGATAGAATTAGAGCAAGATTTAAAGAAGAAATTCTTGAAGTTGATAAATCTAGAGTTGATTATATTGATGTATCACCAAAACAATTAGTTTCCGTAGCTGCAGCTATGATTCCTTTCTTAGAGCACGATGATGTTAAGCGTTCATTAATGGGATCAAACATGCAACGTCAAGCAGTACCTTTATTAATGCCAGAAGCTCCAATAGTTGGAACAGGTATTGAATATAGAGCTGCAAAAGACTCAGGAATAACAGTTACTGCTAAAAATGATGGTATTGTTGAAAAAGTAACTGGTGATGAAGTAATAGTAAGAAATAAAAATAATGTATTAGATAAATATAAATTACGTAAATTCAAGAGAACAAATGGTGGAACATGTATAAACCAAAGACCCGTTGTTGCAAAAGGTGAAAGAGTAAAAGCTGGAGAAATTTTAGCTGATGGACCTTCAACAAAAGATGGTGAGATGGCTCTTGGTAAAAACGTAATAATAGCATTCATGACTTGGGAAGGTTACAACTACGAGGATGCTGTATTAATAAGTGAAAGATTAGTTAAAGAAGATGTTTATACATCTATACATATTGAAGAATATGATTGCGAATGTCGTGATACAAAATTAGGACCAGAAGAAATAACAAGAGATATTCCTAATGTTGGTGATGACGGATTAAAAGACTTAGACGAAGATGGTATTATAAGAATAGGTGCAGAAGTAAGACCTGGAGATATATTAGTTGGTAAAGTTACTCCAAAGGGAGAAACTGAATTAACTGCAGAAGAAAGATTACTTCGTGCTATATTTGGTGAAAAAGCTAGGGAAGTTAGAGATACATCACTTCGTGTACCACATGGAGAAGCTGGAACAATAGTAGATGTAAAAATATTTACTAGAGAAAATTCTGATGAATTAGGACCTGGTGTTAACCAAGTAATTAGATGTTATATTGCTACAAAGAGAAAAATTTCTGTTGGTGATAAAATGTCTGGACGTCATGGTAACAAAGGTGTTATTTCAAGAATATTACCAGAAGAAGATATGCCATTTATGGAAGATGGTACACCAGTTGATATAGTACTTAACCCACAAGGTATTCCTTCTCGTATGAACTTAGGTCAGGTTCTTGAAGTTCACTTAGGTATGGCTGCAAAAGCACTTGGATTTAAAGTTGAAACACCAGTATTTGATGGTGCAAAATCTGAGGAAATTGAAGATTTACTAGAAGAAGCTGGATTATCTAGAGATGGAAAGAGATGGCTTCGTGATGGTAGAACTGGAGAAATTTTTGATAACCCAATTACAGTAGGTGTTATGTACATGTTAAAACTTCACCACTTAGTTGATGATAAAATACATGCTCGTTCAACAGGACCATACTCATTAGTAACACAACAACCTTTAGGTGGTAAAGCACAATTCGGTGGACAACGTTTTGGTGAAATGGAAGTTTGGGCATTAGAGGCATATGGTGCAGCATATACACTACAAGAAATGTTAACAGTAAAATCTGATGATGTTGTAGGAAGAGTTAAAACATATGAGGCTATTGTTAAAGGCGAAAACATTCCAGAGCCAGGAGTTCCAGAAAGCTTTAAAGTACTTGTTAAGGAATTACAATCTTTAGGATTAGACATACGTTTATATACTAAAGATGATAAAGAACTTGAATTAAAAGAAAATATTGAAGACGGAATAGACTTCAATTTAGACAACAAAAAAGCATTAGAAGAAACAGTCGTTGATGAAGACGAAATGAAAGACAGCTACATAGAAGCAGACGAAGAAACAGAAGATGCATCAGACAGCGACGAACTATTTTCACCAATAGACGACGAAAATTTTGATGAGGATTTATACAATGAAAACGATATATCAGATGATTTAATGATTGATGATTCATTTGATGACGAAGAATAAAAACGTAAATGTAAAAGAATAATATTATAATTCACAACAACAGTAGAGTAGTGAAGAAGAAAGTATATTATAAAAATGCAATGACGCGCAGTTTGGAAGCAGTTAGAGCACAATAAGGTTATATGCTTTTAAGCGAGAGTATACAATAATTCACACTAGTCAAGTAAGAGCGACCAGTAAGGAATGGAATTTTTATAATATACTTTCTTCGGAACGGCTTTATTAAAAGTGGAGAATTATAAAATATAATTAGGGATTAATAAAAATATTCCAAAACAATAATTGAATAATATATTTGAAGTAGTAATCTTAAATTTCTAATCGAATTGTACAGCGGTGATCATTTAAGTTATGAAGGAATATATAATGCAAACTAATGAACTTAAAAATATTTATTATTAGAAACAAAACAGACAGACTGTTTTGAAAGGGGGCCCCTATTATAATGGAGGAATTAGAAAATTTCGATAAAATTAAAATTGGATTAGCATCTGATGAATTAATAAGAGAATGGTCAAAAGGTGAAGTTAAAAAGCCTGAGACAATTAACTATAGAACATTAAAACCAGAAAAAGATGGTTTATTTTGTGAAAGAATATTTGGACCAACAAAAGACTGGGAATGTCATTGTGGTAAATATAAAAGAGTTAGATATAAAGGAATAGTTTGTGACAGATGTGGTGTTGAAGTTACAAAGTCAAAAGTTAGAAGAGAAAGAATGGGACATATAGAGCTTGCAGCTCCAGTTGCTCATATTTGGTATTTTAAAGGTATTCCAAGTAGAATAGCTTTAATGCTTGATATCTCTCCAAGAAACCTTGAAAAAGTTGTATATTTTGCATCTTACATAGTTACAGATAAAGGAAATACAGGATTAATTAAAGCTCAAGTATTATCTGAAAAAGAATTCCATGAAGCAGAAGAAAAATACGGAAGAGGTTCTTTCAAAGCTGAAATGGGTGCAGAAGCTTTATATAAATTATTAGCTGAAATTGATCTTGATAAATTATCTGAAAAATTGAAAAAAGAGCTTATTAAAGCTAGTGAACAAAAAAGAGCAAAATTAGTAAAAAGACTAGACACTGTAGAATCATTTAGATTATCAAATAACAGACCTGAATGGATGATTATGCACGTTGTACCAGTTATTCCACCAGAATTAAGACCAATGGTTCAATTAGATGGTGGTAGATTTGCAACATCAGATTTAAATGACTTATATAGAAGAGTTATAAATAGAAATAACAGATTAAAAAGATTATTAGAGCTTGGTGCTCCAGAAATTATAGTAAGAAATGAAAAGAGAATGTTACAAGAATCTGTAGATGCATTAATTGATAATGGAAGAAGAGGAAGACCTGTAACAGGTGCTGGAAACAGACCTTTAAAATCATTATCAGATATGCTTAAAGGAAAACAAGGTAGATTCCGTCAAAACTTACTTGGAAAACGTGTTGACTATTCAGGACGTTCAGTTATCGTTGTTGGACCAGAGCTTAAAATATATCAATGTGGTGTTCCAAAGGAAATGGCAGTTGAGCTATTTAAACCATTTGTTATGAAAGAATTAGTTGGAAGAGGAATAGCACATAATATTAAAAATGCAAAAAGAATGGTAGAAAGATTACATCCAGAAGTATGGGGAATATTAGAAGATGTTATAAAAGATCATCCAGTAATGTTAAACCGTGCTCCTACACTACACAGACTTGGTATTCAAGCATTCGAACCAGTATTAGTTGAAGGTAGAGCTATTAAACTTCATCCATTAGTTTGTACAGCATTCAATGCTGACTTCGATGGTGACCAAATGGCTATACATTTACCTTTATCACCAGAAGCACAAGCAGAAGCAAGATATTTAATGCTTTCAACAAACAACTTATTAAAACCACAAGATGGTAAACCAGTTACAGTACCTACTCAAGATATGATTCTTGGTGCATATTACTTAACAATGGAAACAGAAGGCGAACCAGGTGAAGGAAACTATTTCTGCTCTCCAGAAGAAGCAGTTATAGCTCATGAAAACCATGACTTAGGAATGCATGCAAGTATATATGTAAAAATGAGAAAAGTAGATGAAAATGGTGTAGAAAGATTTGGAAAAGTTAAAACTACAGTTGGAAGAATTATATATAACAAAGGAATTCCACAAGATTTAGGATTTGTAGATAGAACAAATCCAGAAACAGAATTTGAACCAGAAATAAACTTTGTAGTAACAAAGAAAAATCTTGGTAAAATAATTGCAAACTCAATAAATGTTCATGGATTAAGTGAAACAGCAGAATTACTTGATTATATTAAATCAACAGGTTACAAATATTCTACTGTTGGTGCTATAACAGTTTCAGTTAGTGATGTTAAAGTACCAGAAGAAAAGAAAACAATTATTGAAGAAGCATATAAACAAGTTGATAATATAACAAAACAATATAAACGTGGTTTAATTACTAACGATGAACGTTATAATGCAGTTATTAAAATTTGGAGTAAAGCAACAGATGATGTTAAGATTGCAATGAAAAATAACTTCGAAAAATTAAACCCAGTTTACATGATGAGTGAATCTGGAGCCAGAGGTAACTTAGACCAGTTAAAACAAATTGCTGGTATGCGTGGTCTTATGGCAAGTACAACAGGTAAAACTGTTGAAATTCCAATCACATCATGCTTTAGAGAGGGATTAAGCCCAATAGAATATTTCATCGCTGCCCATGGAGCTCGTAAAGGACTTTCTGATACAGCCCTAAGAACAGCCGATTCAGGATACTTAACAAGAAGATTAGTTGATGTATCACAAAATATTATTGTTAGAGAAGAAGATTGTGGAACTCAAGATGGTCTTGAAGTATCTACAATAAAAGATGGAAATCAAGTTGTTGAAAAACTTGAGGAAAGATTAGTAGGAAGATATTCATTAAATGATATAGTAAATCCAGAAACAAACGAATTAATAGTTGATTCAAATACAATGATTAATGACAAAATAGCAGCTGAAATTGTTGCAGCTGGTATTGAAAAAGTTACAGTTCGTTCAGTTATTGGATGTAGAACAAAACACGGTGTTTGTGCTAAATGTTATGGTATGGGTCTTGCTACTCGTCAAGAAGTAAGTATTGGTGAAGCCGTAGGTATTATAGCTGCTCAATCAATTGGTGAACCTGGTACACAGCTTACAATGAGAACAATTCACTCTGGTGGTGTTGCCGGTGTTGCTGATATTACTCAAGGTCTTCCTAGAGTCGAGGAATTATTTGAAGCTAGAAAACCAAAGGGATTAGCTATAATTTCAGAAATTGATGGTACAGTAAGAATTAAAGAAGAAAAGAACAAGAAAGAAGTAGTTATAAAAGGTGAACATGAAGCAAAAGAATATGTAATACCATTTGGATCTAAACTACGTGTAAGAGAAGGAGACGAGGTATTAGCTGGTGATCCTATTACAGAAGGTTCTATAAATCCTGGAGAAATTTTAGCAATAAAAGGACCTACAGGAGTATTTGAATACTTAACTACTGAAGTTCAAAAAGTTTATAGAAACCAAGGTGTTGATATAAATGATAAGCATATTGAATTAATAGCAAGACAAATGCTTAAGAAAGTAAGAGTTGAAGACAATGGAGATACAAATATGTTCTCTGGATCTTTAGTTGATATGTATGACTTTGAAGATGAAAACAACAGAGTTATAGCAGAAGGAAAAACTCCTGCAACAGGTAAGAGAGTATTACTTGGTATTACAAAAGCATCACTTGCAACAGAAAGTTTCTTATCTGCAGCATCATTCCAAGAGACAACAAAAGTATTAACAGAAGCTGCAATAAAAGGTAAGACAGATGAATTAATTGGTCTAAAAGAAAATGTTATTATAGGTAAATTAATTCCTGCTGGAACAGGTATGAAAGTATATCAAGATACACAAATTAAAACAGAGCAAGATGATAAAACTACTGAATCAAATGACGATGAAATGTCACAAGATGTTGATACAGTAAATGATGAAGAAATGGTAGTTTCTGATGATGAATAATAAAAATGCGATTATTAATTTATTAATAATCGCATTTTTTTAAATTCCCATATAAAATA
>OGGK01002191.1_pt1 | contig 10494 bp, 6 predicted proteins | sample 1571171 | NCBI WGS metagenome assembly OGGK01 (sample SAMEA2581958, study PRJEB24529) | metagenome | biome: Human gut stool | place: China | collected 2011 | reverse complement strand
AGGATGATGTTGCCGAACTCCTCTATATCTCAGAGCGTTATGTCGGACATCCGCTCAACCTGACCGAAGTAGAAAAAATCCTCTTTTGGGCAGAAGAATTGCATTTTCCGGTTGATATGATCGAGTATCTTGTGGAATGCTGTGTAGAGAAGGGACACCCAAACTTCCATTATATGAACAAGGTTGCCCTGAATTGGAAGGAAAGTGGGATCTCCTCTTTGCAGGAAGCCAAGGATTCCACCAATATCCATTCACAGTCTTACTATGCGATCATGAAAGCCTTTGGTATTTCCGGTCGTAATCTGACCGAGCGCGAGACTGCTTTTATCAACAAATGGACAAGTTCTTACGGCTTTTCGCTGGATATCATCCGCGAAGCCTGTGAGCGCACGATCCGCAACACCGGCAAAGTCAATTTTGAATACGCCGACTCCATTCTGGGCAGTTGGAGCAAAAAGGGCATCCGCCAGTTGGATGACATCGCCCGCTTAGACGAGGCATTCGCTTCCACCAAGCAGGCAAAGGTGGCTTCCGCTCCGGTCGCACGCACCAAGACCAACCGCTTCCACATCGTTCACCAGCGTCAATATGATGACGACTATTACGAAGCATTAGAACAACAATTACTGCGAAAGTAGAAGGATGATCCATGGCACTGACCAATGCACAATACGACTCGCTCATGCGGGAATACAACAATAAACAAATGCGCAATCACCAGATCGTGATACAGCGTGAAGAAGAACTCTACCGGGCAGTTCCGGAATTGTCCCGATTGGATGATGATGTCAGCCGCTTATCGGTTGAGAGCATAGACAGGCTTTTAAATGGCGATGCTGCCGGCTCTGCCGCCCTCAAGGAGAAGTTAGGCGATATCCGCAAGCAGCGTGAAACTCTTATCCAAGAGCATGGATATCCTCTGGATTATCTGACACCGCCATATGATTGTCCGCTTTGTCAGGATACCGGCTTTGTGGATGGCAAACGCTGTCGCTGTTTTGTGCAAGCATCCATTGATCTGGTCTACTCCCAGTCTCATTTAGACGACATTTTAGACCAGGAGAACTTCGACGTTTTCTCTTTCGACTACTACTCCAAAGACATCGTAGATGCCAAGTCCGGGCGGTCTTCTTTGGATTTTGCTAAGGATGCTTATGAAACAGCACAAAATTTTGTGCAGAATTTTTCTACAGAAGGTGGTAGTCTACTTCTGTATGGCGATACGGGGACAGGCAAGACCTTTCTTTCCAACTGTATCGCTAAGTCTCTGTTAGATCAGGGACATTCTGTGATTTATTTTACAGCCTTCCAGTTTTTCGATATCTTTGAAAAAGATGTCTTCCAGAAAGATGAAGACGCAATGGAGGCTCATGAGCAAATATTCCAATGTGACTTGCTGATCATTGACGATCTGGGTACGGAATTTTCCAATTCCTTTACGACATCCCAGTTATTCCTATGTTTAAATGAGAGACTATTGCGTGGCAAATCCACTGTGATCTCCACCAATCTTTCCATGAAACAACTGCGTGAGATCTACTCAGAACGTACATCTTCCCGCATTTTCAGCAATTATCAACCTTGTAAACTTTTTGGTGACGATATTCGCATCAAGAAAAAATTATCCAATAAATCATAACAAACAAAGGAGTAAAAGATTCATGCCAAACGAAGAAATCTGCTTAAAAGAAAGCACACCTGTAGGTACTTTAGGTATCATCCCACTGGAGAGTTGTAAGGAACTCGGTGCCAAAGTCAACAATTACCTGGTGAATTGGAGACAGGATCGCGATGCTGAGCATTACGATCACATCACACTTGCCGGATACAAGAGTGATTCTTACATTGTAAAGGCTGCTGTTCCGAGATTCGGTTCCGGCGAAGCCAATGGTTCCATCTTGCAGTCTGTCCGTGGACTGGACATCTTTTTGATCGTTGATGTAACCAACTACAGCCTGACCTATTCTCTCTGTGGTCAGACCAATCACATGTCACCGGATGATCACTATTCTGACTTAAAGCGTATCATCGCTGCTATCGAAGGAAAGGCAAAGAGAATTACCGTTATCATGCCATTCCTCTATGAGAGTCGTCAGCATAAGCGTTCTTCCCGTGAGTCCCTCGACTGTGCTATCGCATTGCAGGAACTGATCAACATGGGTGTTGACAATATCATTACCTTTGATGCACATGATCCTCGTGTGCAGAACGCTATCCCGCTTCATGGATTTGAGACAGTACAGCCTGCATACCAGTTTATCAAGAACATCTTAAAGAACGTCAAGGATATCCAGATCGACAACGACCACCTAATGATCATCAGCCCGGATGAAGGTGGTACCAACCGTGCCGTTTACATGGCTGGCGTGCTTGGTGTAGATATGGGCATGTTCTACAAGAGACGTGATTACAGCATGATCGTAGACGGACGTAACCCAATCGTTGCTCATGAATTCCTGGGATCTTCCGTAGAAGGAAAGGACGTCATCATCGTTGATGATATGATCTCTTCCGGCGAGAGTATGATCGATGTAGCAACCGAATTAAAGAAGCGTAAAGCAAAGAGAATCTTCGTTGTGGCAACCTTTGGTCTTTTCACCAATGGTCTGGAGAAATTCGATGAAGCCGTAGAAAAAGGCATCATCTATCGTGTTGTAACTACAAACCTGACCTATCAGACACCGGAACTTTTGAGCCGTCCTTACTATATCAACTGCGATATGAGCAAGTACATCGCTTATATCATTGATACTTTGAACCATGACTGCTCTATCTCCGGATTGTTAGATCCATACGAGCGTATCCACAAGGTCGTAAACAAATACAACAATGGCGAACTGTAAGATTCGTCCTTATAAGGCAAATAAAGAAGGCATCCCGGATATGGGATGCCTTCTTTTTGTCTGCATTTATATTCTTTAATTCTGTGAAGATTCATCGTCTGCTTCCAGATCATCCTCATCCGGCTGCTCTGCGCTTCCCGGCGTATCGGATACATAATTCGGATCTACGACCGTGAACTCATTGGATTCACGGAAGATTGTATTGCTGGATCCTACCTGGCATACCGTGATGGTATCGCCATTTTGTACCGCAGATGCCTTGATCGTCAGGCACTGCCCACTCTCGTAATTGGTCGTAACCTTTTCACCATTGACGAACACTTTACTCCACTTGGTGAAGTTCGAACCATAAATGTGTAACTTGCCATCAAAGAAGTATGCACGGTCAATGACTACATCGGAAACACCCATTTCCAGATCGGATGCAGGATATTTATCGATTCCGCCATAAGCGTAACGTTTTCCGTATAAAAGATCGTACTGCAATGCCTCAAGATCTGTCATATATGCTGGTGTTCCGGCTTTTACGCCTTCTTTTATCTTGCTCTGATGATAGTTTGTCATGGTGCCCTCATGGATGCCAAGACGGTCTAAATATTCAGAAACCAACTGGTAAGACGTCAAGTCCTGATCTTTCTTTTCCATATCAAAATTGTTCCAGGTAAAGTATTTGGTCTGGAACAGATCACCTGTAGCAACTTCGCTTTCGGTTAAGCCCATGGTTGGTAAATGGTCACCAAACATCATTACTAAAGTTGGTTCCCCGCGTTTATCAAGCTCTTCGATGTATGACTGGATAAATTCGTCAACATTGTGAATCTGGTTGATATAATATTCCCAGGCATATCTCTGCTCCTCGGTTTTACCATTACAGGTAACACCGACAGCCGGATTATCAAGTACTTTATAAGTAGGATAATCTCCATGCCCTTCTACGGTAATGGTATATACAAAATCCGGTCCTTCGGTAGAGTCAAGCGCTTCTGTTGTTGCAGGTGTTAAAATATCATCGGTTGGCCAGGAACCAAGAGGTGTATATTCTGTGATGTCTAACATTTCTTTACTCTGGAAAGAATCAAAGCCCATCATGGAAAATGCATTGGCACGGCTGTAGAAGTTACCGCCATTGTTATGCACAACGTGGCTGCTGTAACCGAGGTTACGCAAATCGTCGGCAAAACTTTCACAATCCGTCTTCTTCAGAATGGTTTTTTGTGGATATTCGCCCGGCCCAAAGAATTGACAGGACATACCGGTCAAAACTTCAAATTCTGAGTTACAGGTTCCGGCACCGACAACAGGTACGGTCAGATGTCCGGTAGAATAATTTTTCTCTAAATAATGTACAAACGGAATCGGATCTTCTGAGGTTTCGATAAAGTTCGCTTCACTGACATCAAAGAAAGATTCTAAAAGGATGACAACGATATTTGGACGTTCATCCTCCTTGATGGTGGATTCTCCCTGCTTGGTCTCATCAACAATTGCCGTAATGGAATTCTGGTCGTAATTTCTTGGCTCTGACATACCGCGGTTGAAAATACTGGTAGAAAATCCATATAGATAACCATAATCCAGATATCCTTGTGCAAGGTTTCCAAAATATGTGGAAAGAACGCCTTGACCCTGCAAAGCAGAAGTTGTCATTGGTACACTTGCAAAACAGCCGACAATGAACAGAAGCTTTAACCAATATGGAAAACGTGGTTTTAACTTCTTACCTTTGATGAAAATGCGCACCATCCATAGGGCGTACAACACAAGTGCTGTTACAGCAAGTGCTGCCTGTTGCGATGAAAAATAGTTGGTATTTTGCATGGTAAGCAAATCACCAATCATGGAAATATCTGTAAAGCCAAATGGTGTGACACGGTTGAGCAGGATAATGCAGTTGGTGATACCCAGTGCAACAAATACGGCACTGATACACATACGCATAAAGGTCTGTCTGCTGATAAGGTAACATAGAGAATAACACACAAAGATCAGATAGGAGTTATACAGATAGGCTCCGGTATGATTGGTGACAAATCCCCACGCTTCTATAAAAGAGTGACGAGACAACCATTCCATGACAAAACACATGATCAAAGATAATGGGATGTGCTCGATCAGAGAATAGCGGTTCAACCAATCGTTTATCTTTTGCAACCGCTCGTTTTCACGGATCTTTTGTACGAATTTCGGTGTCGGTATCCTGGACTTGACTGCCGACCACTTATTGCCAAGAGATTTAAAGAAACCTCCGATTTTTGAAAATACTGCTTTCATATTGCCTCCAAACAAAAATACTCTTTTGCGTCACATCTTTTAAGTATAGTTAAAAATGTGACAAAAATGTGAAAGTCCAAAATCGAACAAGACACATTTCGCAAAGAGTGATAAAATTATAGCATGTTGGCTTGTCATTTGCAAGGAAGCCAGCGAAACTAGAACATTGGCCCCCGGGTCATAGAGCATAAAATAGGGATAAGGAATTATGAAATTAAATTTTAGAGAAAAAGGTATACCAAAATGGATTCGTCATAGATTGTTGGTATTATTTCTTATATTTACAGGAGCACTGGTCGTTTTCCAGTTCCTCCTGAATTTGGGCGAGGAAGAAAAAAAGGTCACGATGGCAGAAGCTACACTTCCTCTTGTTGGTGTGCAGACTTACGATCACACCATGGGGGAACTGCATGGCTACCGTACCCAGATGGACGCCTGCTATATGCGTGATGCCCTGATTCCGCTTGACTCCAAGCGAAAAATGGATCTGACCATCAACACCTATGGCTATGATGTGGACAGCGTCTCCTATGAAGTGCGCAGTCTAGATACCCAGCGCAAGATCGCAGACACCAAGGTTTCCGATTGGAACAAGGATGGCAATACCTGGACCAAATCTTTACAGATTGAAAATCTGGTGGATGAGGGGCAGGAATACCTCTTTATCCTAAAATTACACTGTAAGAGTGATGATCTTTACTATTATACCCGTATCACGCTGCCTGAGGAGACCTACGCCAAGAAGTGTCTGGAATTTACCGATAGTTTCCATAACGTGTCCATGAGCGACCAATACGAACTCCTGGCATCTTATATAGAGCCAGCAGACTATACAGACAAAAACGATCTGGGTAACGTCAATATCAATTCTTCCATCGATCAGATCGGCTGGCGTGGATTTGCAGGCAAACAGGTGGGCGATCCGCTGGTATCCTTTACCGACATCAACGACACCTACGCTTCCCTTGTCTATGCCTACCAGATGGCTGAGGAGGCTGACGGCGCGACCAATTATTATAATGTAGAAGAATATTATAAAGTCCGCTATACCGATCAGCAGATCTACCTGCTGGATTATCAGCGAAGCATGGAGCAGATCATCGATACGGCATCTGTGAACGTGAGCGGCAATATCTTATCGGTCGGCGTGACCAGTGATACTACCGGGTACCTGTCCAATGAGACCGGCACGATCGTTAGTTTTGTGCAGTCCGGTCAACTCTTTGAATACAACCAGAACAAGCAGACCTTTACCAAAGTCTATGGCTTTATTGATGATCCGACAGATGCCAGACAAAGTTACGGACAACACAATATCCGCATCTTAAATATTGATGAGACCGGAAATATGGACTTTGTTGTTTACGGCTATATGAACCGCGGTCAACACGAAGGCGAAAGCGGCATTGATCTCTACCATTATGACAGCATCAAGCAGGAAGCCATTGAACAGGTATTTATTGCGACCACACATTCTTATCAGATCCTAAACGCAGATTTCAGTGATCTGCTTTACGAAAATGCTGATGGTGACTTTTATATCATGATGGGCGGCACCCTTGCCAAAGTCGATCTGGATGACCTGTCCACCAAGGAACTGATCACAAACCTGAAATCCGACCAGTATGCCGTGTCTTCCTCCGGCCGTTATGTAGCATGGATGACAGAAGATGATGTAGCAGACCAGATCTCCATCATGGATCTGGAAACAGAAAAAGTACGCACGATCGATGCTGCCAAGGGAACCAAGATCAAGCCACTGGCATTTATGACAGAAGATTTTGTATATGGGATCGCAAACGAAAGCGATATTTCAACAGATGCAGCCGGAAGTGCCGTCTATCCAATGGCAAAAGTTGAGATCATCGATACGTCCAGTGACAATTTCACACAGTTAAAAGAATATGCCAAGGACGGTATCTATGTGACTGGTGCGACCAAGTCCTCCTATACCCTTTATCTGGATCGCGTAACAAAACAGGATGGCACATATGTGACAACCACCCAGGATACTATAAAAGATACTGCAGGCGAGCAGAATAAGACGGTATCCCTGGTAAAGACTGCCAGCGATACGCAGGGGCTTGCTACAACCTATGTCATGGCAGATCTGGAAGATGGACAGTCTATCCATAGTCTGGCAGCCAGGGATGCAAGCCTGGCGACCATCAACGACACCAAGAGCATTTCTATTTCTACGACCGAGGAACAGGAAACCTACTTTGTGTATGTCGGCAACCGTGTTACTCTGACAACGCAGAACCTGAACAAAGCCATTATGGCTGCAGATGCGGATATGGGACTGGTCGTTGACAACCAGCAGCGCTATATCTGGAACCGTGGCAAGAAATCCTACGTCAACGCTTTCAACGACATTGAAGCCAGCGCATCCGACCGAAAGGCAAGCACATCCGCCGGCTGTATCAGCGCCATCCTGCAAAGCGAAGGCATCAGCGGCGAAGTACACGCTCTTTTAGACCGAGGCGAAACACCAATGTCCGTATTGCAGACTTCCCTCAAGGATAAACTGGTCTTAGACCTGACCGGATGTACCTTGAGCCAAGCATTGTATTATGTCAGTCAGGGAACGCCGGTCTATGCGAGAACCGGGGATGACACCGCCCTGCTGATCATTGGCTATGATGCCGCCAATATCATCGTTTATCATTCCGATACCGATCAATACACCAAGATGTCGACAGACAATGCATCTCAGGTCTTTGAAAGCGCAGGAAATGTATTTATTAGTTATGTAGATTAAAAGAGAAGGTTTGGCAAATAAAAACTTTGTCAAACCTTCTTTGTATTTTATATATATTTACGATCGATATTGATTGCTATAAAGTACTCTTTGCCGATTTGCTCCGAGACTCTCTTTTGCAGTTGCACTGTGATCTCATGTTCTGTCATCTTGACCTGATAAGGCACGACCACATCAAAGACCAGATTCGTATGCGTATGTCCGAAAACAACTCGAAAATCGTGAATAGAAGCCTTTTCATTCCAGTCCTCCACGATCTTTTTTACCGACTCGCGCAACTGATCCAAACGGGGATCATCGGTCACTACCGGATCCATATGGATAACTGCCTCGCAATGCAATTCTTCTTTCAAAATATGTTCTGTCCGATCGATCACATCATGCGAGATCATAACATCTACGCTTGCCGGAACTTCTGCATGTAGAGAGATCATAAGGCGTCCCGGTCCGTAATCATGTACCACAAGGTCATGCACACCTATGATTCCATCTTGCGCCATTACAATCTCCTCTATGCGATCAACAAAGCCTGCTTCCGGCGCCTGCCCTAAAAGTGGGTCTACGGTCTCCTTCCCGGCAGATAAACCTGCCCAGATAACGATCAGGGCAACAATCAAGCCGCAATAACCATCAATATGTAAGGAACTGAATTCACAAAAGATCGTAGATACCAGGACAATAAAAGTTGCCAGAGTATCACTCATACTGTCAGTTGCCGTTGCTCTCATGGCAGCAGAATCCAATTTATCTGCCAAGGATCGATTATAATACGCCATATAGAGTTTTACAGCAATGGACACAAGCAGGATAATGATCACCAGCGGTGAAAAATCCATGTCTTGTGGATGGATAATCTTCTCTACAGAATCCCTCAAAAGTTCAAAGCCCATGATCACAATAATGGCTGATACCAATAGGCCTGACAGATATTCGAGTCTGCCATGTCCAAAAGGATGTTCGGGATCCGGATCCGCAGACGATAATTTAAAGCCAAGCAGGGTGATCACAGAAGACCCGGCATCAGATAAGTTGTTAAAGGCATCTGCTGTGATCGCAATCGAATGGCTCAACAATCCTGCAAAAAATTTAATTCCAAAGAGCATGGCATTGAGCAGGATACCTACACAGCCACTCAGTATGCCATAACGTTCCCGCACATTTGTATCTTTGTAGTTTTTATAATCTTTGATAAACATCTTTGCCAATAGTCTGACCATATATTTTCCTCTTTTCTATAGGATATGCCTGTTTATCCATCCTGCATCTCCTATTGCGTCGGTTGACTTTCTAATGAACTACTGCTATACTAACAAACGACAAAAAACAAATCAATACAAACTCTATGCTAGGGGTGCCTTTGGGGCTGAGAGATGTCTTGACATCGACCCTTATTACTTGAACCGGGTAATACCGGCGTAAGGAAGCTTAGTTCCTGACTGATCTCCTAGCATGTACAAATGAAGGGAGATTTTTTTATGAGTTTTTTTGTAACAGCAAACGCAGATGGTGCTTATGATCTCACCACTGCCGGCTACACCGCACTGATCTTAGTATTCATTGCACTTCTTCTCGCAGGTGCTGCTGTCTTTGGCACCAAGAAGAAGATGAGCACCAAGCAGTTGGTATTTTCCGCTATGGCGATTGCACTTGCTGTAGTTACCTCTATGATCAAATTATTTGACCTGCCTATGGGCGGCTCTGTCACACTCTTTTCCATGCTCTTTATCGTCCTGATCGGTTACTGGTATGGATTTGGCGGCGGTCTTACAGCAGCCCTGGCTTACGGCGTATTACAACTTCTGATCGATCCGTATATCCTGAGTTTCCCACAGATGCTGGTTGATTACATCTTAGCATTTGGTGCTCTTGGTCTTGCAGGTCTTTTCCACAATTCCAAGCACGGGCTCATCAAGGGTTATATCGTCGCCGTATTAGGACGTTACTTCTTCGCTTTCCTGTCCGGCTGGATCTTCTTTGGCATGTATGCACCGGATACCTTCCCAAATGCCGTTGTTTACTCACTGGTTTACAATGGTTCTTATCTGGGGGCAGAGGCAATCATCACTTTGATCGTGATCGCTATCCCACCGGTTGCAAAGGCATTGGAAACCGTGAAAAAACAAGCCATTTCTTAATATGTTTTCTATAAAGACTCTGAAAAAAGAACTTCCCACAATATGGGAAGTTCTTTTGCTTGTGTTCTATTCTCTTAAAAGGCTGCAAAATATAAAATGCTGATATCAAATGCCAAAATACCATAATAATAAGTTGCCAGATTTAAATAGTGGATCTTGCCACGATTTTCCGGCTTGCGGAACTTGTAAAAGTACAAAAAGATGATCGTAAAATCGGAGATAAAAAAGGCGATACCTCCAAAGCCGATCCAGCCGGAAGCAAGTCCCGGGCAGAGTGCCATATATTGTGTGCTCTTGGATAGCATGAGCGACAGAAAGACGCAATATATCGCTGCCGGAATTGCCAGTCTTCCCATGTGCAGATGCATCAGACGCTTCACAAAGAAGAAGGCTGCCAGCGATACGACCGGCAGGAAGATGTTCCACCATGTGAGCCTTGCATCTATACGGAAGAAGCAGATCAAAAATCCCATATGTGCCAGAA
>OGGK01002184.1_pt1 | contig 10553 bp, 9 predicted proteins | sample 1571171 | NCBI WGS metagenome assembly OGGK01 (sample SAMEA2581958, study PRJEB24529) | metagenome | biome: Human gut stool | place: China | collected 2011 | reverse complement strand
CGTAATTATGACTAACTAATTCATTCAAATCTGATGTTGCAAAGATAAGGCATCGGCAGACAGTACGCAATCACTTAAATTAGGTATAATAAAACAAGTCTGTCATCATAAATAGGTAGAACCACCCACAAATCAGGCATTGGCATAGCTGTGCATTCCTCCAAGGATGTAGTTCACCCCGAAATAGGTCATCAGGACTGTCAGAAAGGCAACAATCATATAGATATGGAAGAATAACGGACTGCGGAAAATGCGCAGGCTGCGCGCATGGAACGCCGCTCCATAAACCATAAAGGTAATCAGCGCCCATACTTCCTTCGGGTCCCAAGCCCAATAACGCCCCCAAGAAGCATTGGCCCAAACCGCACCCAGAAAAATGCCGGCTCCCAAAAAGAAAACGGCGGGATAAAGCAGCAATCGGCTGAGCAGCATCAACATCCGGGCTGAACGGCGAAGACACAATGCCAGTATGCCGTTCAGCATCATAAAGGCAAACAAAGCATAAGACATCATTATCAACGACACATGCGTACTGAGCCACGGAGAAACGAGCACGGGCATCAAGGGAGTGATTTGGGGATTCATCTGTCCCAAATAGGACACCAGTAAGGCAAAACCGGACAGCAAAAAACCGAAAGGCACCATAAACGGGAAGCGCCGCCGAAACAGACAAGCCAGGAACAGCGCACACAATGCCATGAACTGCATCGTTTCGTATCCATTACCCAACGGGATACGCCCGCCGATGTACCACCTCAGACCATACCCGAAGAGCTGAAAGAGAAACGCCGCATAAAGAGAAAACGGGAAAAAAGTATCTGCCAAACGCGAAGAGAAAGAGAGCGCTACAATCCTACCGGAAGAGTCTGACAATGCCGACGAACGGCGCAGGCCGCGATACAGCAGACGGAAGAAAGCCAGCATCCCCACCGTAAGGTTGAACATGAACAGCAATTTGCTGAAAGGAATACGGTTATACAGCAATTCGGCTTGTATTTTAGTATCGGAAACAGGCTCCACACTCCCGTCTTCCGGCAAAGGACGAATCAATGTACCATTTTGGAGCATCAAAATCAGTCCCACCTTTTCATCCGCCTCTACAATGGCCTTTTCCAGAGAAGTCATTTTCTGATGATGGTCTTGCTTCCCCTTCCAGAACTTCTGCAAGCGATACTTCTCACCGTCGAACAAATCAACCAGACATGCATAGGGTGTCTCCAAATGAAGCAGGCGACGGAGTGCCTCGTTTTTGATATAAATCATCGGCTCATTCTGCCAAACCTCCGGACGCAGAAGCCATCCGCCAATCACCTGCTCCGGCGTCATGCCTCCATAAGACGATTTTCCCGTCAGTTTCAGTACAAAATCGCGCGCAAGGGTATTGAAAGGAACCACACGGTCATTATAAATCACCTGCTTACGGGCAAGACTATCCGCCTGCTTGCGTGCCAGTGCCGGAAGGCTTCTCTTCTGCGCATGTACCCCACTTCCCAGACACAGCAACAATAGAACAAACATTCCTCCCTTCTTCAACAACGGATGCCTCAGCAGCCTGCGGAACTCTCCGCCCCGGCTGACCAGCATCCAGAGCATGGAGACACCTAACAAGAGGTATCCACTATAGGTAATCCCTATCCCCCACGGGTCATAATTCACTGTCAGCCAGCTCCCCTGCATATCCTCATCAAAGGAAGACTGATAAAAGCGAAACCCCTGCCGTGAAAGAATACGGTTCATGGAGACGGGCGTCTCACCGTGAATATAGCTGATATAATCTGCAGGAGCATCCGTACCCGGATAGTACTCAATCCGGAAACTGTCCAGACGTAAGGTGAACGGTAACTCTACAACCTGCCTGCCGTCTTGTTCCAAAAAGCAGTTCACCTCACTGCCGACAGTAAGATGCACATATCCTTTTCGGCCACAAAGAAACGTAGTCATGGCTCCCGCCAAAATCACGAGGAAGGAGCCATGCAACAACAACGTCGGGAGACGCCGCCACAACCGCTGTCTTACAAGCACAACAACAGTCATCGCAGCAAGGGCTCCCCACAAACAACAGAACCAAATCGTATGATAAACATGCTTTTCTACAAAATCCGTACTGTATGTCTGCTCTACAAACGTAGTTGCAGCAAGTAAGAGCAGCAAACAACCATAAACAGCTATGAGAAACTTTTTCAATTAAGAGCTATCAATTAAAAGTAAAAAATCAATATGGAGCAAACTCCTTGTTTTCTAAAGACTTGACTCCCATACATTCCATCTCTATCAGCCAACCCGGACGACATACGGGAGCATATACAAACACTCTCGGAGTATCCGGAAAACGCTCGTCATACATTCCTTTGACCACGGTATAGTCAGCAACATCCCGCAGATAAACAATCATCTGTCCTAAATCATCAAACGTACAGCCAGCCTCTTTCAACAAAGCCTCCACATTCTCCCACATACGTTCCGTCTGCTTGCGAATGTCCCCGGGATATACCACCTCACCTTTATTATTGATGCTCGCAGTACCCGAAATAAACACCTGGCGACGGTCGCCATAATCCACATACGTACCTCGCTCGAAACTCACACCGTATTCGTATGTGGGATTCAGATGTGTCGGTGCGTAAAGGTAGTGAATTTGTTCAGATTTCAAACCATCTACAGCATAAGTATCCATCTGAACCGTCACTTTTGGGTCGGCATGACGGCCACCGATACCGGTACTGGAAATATAATGAGTCTTCTCCGTCAAGTCCTGGGTAACAAACACCTCATTACGCGCCTTCACCACTCCGGTATAATTCACATCCACGTTCTGTACAAAGAACCAGGTACGTATGCAATTATCAGCCAGCTTGCAGCCCTGTTCCATCAGCTGCATCACATAGTCATTCAACAGCAGACGGGTCTGGTATTCCGAATTGGCGGCACGATTGAAAGAGCCGCCTCCCCAAAGGTGACGGTAGGCGCCATGTCTCACTTCGAACAATCCGTTATGAAGTACCTGTGTTTCCACACCTTTCTGCAGATAGACCCACAGTGCAATCTTTGTACCGTTCAACGGCGGCTGCTCTACCACGGAGAGTGCACAATCCGAACATTCTGCCGAAAGCGCCAGTAGCATATCTGCCTGATTGGCGGCGTCACTTAGAAAGTAGCGTTTAAAGATGGCAACAGCACCTTGTAGCTCACTTTCACGTAGTTGGCAGTAAGTGTCGACCACCGCATTCAGCTGTTCTTCATAAGTCGCTTCCGGTCTGGTAGCATGAATCATTACATGATATTCCGAAACACCCGCTTCTACCTCATATTTAAAGATTTCGGTTAAGGTATTCTCCGATTGATTAGTTTGTTGTTGTTTATCTTTCATATTAAATATCAATTAGTCGTTGTTGTTCAAAAAAGTACCGGTATTACCAGTAAGGCCCATCATTATTACGGCTGTGCACCATCGTCAATCCAGTTGCCAATCAAAGACTGCATATCAGATGAGGTTATCATCTGAGAATGGTCTATACGCCAATCCGAGCTGATGTCCGTACCCAATATGAGATGCAAGACACTTTCTGACGCATTGCCGGGCATAACCCTCATTTTACCGTCCACCGTCGTTGAAGCCCGGTTGACCAGATCAGCATGGCTATGTCCTTCCAGCAGATTCAAGCCACCACCCGGAGTGGTGCTAAGACCATGGCAAGCCGTACAAGTGGCATTGAATATTTTTTGTTGAATGGCATTGTACATACTTGCATCAACTGTTCCTGCATCCATAAGTATAGTATCAGCGATTTCAGTACATTCCATTGCCACCAAACTGACAATGCGCTTTCTCAACTTATTGATTACACATAGCTCGACTGTTGTCACCTCATCCGTTATGCCGGACATTGTCAACTGGATTTCATCATTATCCGATTCGGATACCGGAACAACCTTTGAAACAATGGCATAATCGCTTTCATCATCAAATCCTGCCACTACCACACTATAGTCGCCCGACCACTTATCCACACCACTAATCCGGCCTGTCATCTTCACTGTGCGTCCTTCACCCGTGGCCACTACGGCATTCTCATAAATTCTCCCCTCATCGCATGCATGCAGACCTATAAGAAGCACGGGCAGAAAAAAGAAAAGAATGTATTTTTTCATAGACGAATCCTTTCCTGACTTCATTTAGAATGTATATTGAAGCATCACCGTGGCAGAGTGAGTGGCCAGACCTAAATTATCATTATCACGGTCGAGCTGCGTGTCGTGTCCCCAACGGGCTACATACTGATACATTGCCTGCAATTTCAGGTTGCATCCTCTGAAAAAGTAATTCATACCTACAGCAGGCATATTCAGGAAACCGTCGTCATCCGTACCGTTACGATTGAAGATATCGTAGCGTGCGGCAAGCTGTAGGCGGGGAGCGACAAAGTAACCACCTTGCACATAACCGCCTAAAAAGCTATACGATTCATTTATCTTTTGCCGTTTGGTGAAACCTACATTCATATAATAAGCTTCAGCCGCCAGATAGAGCTTGTTCTTCAACATGGCAAATTCCAACCCCACACGGGTATCATTGGTACTCTCATTTTCACTCTCCACATTGATAGAACCCGAAAGACCGAATAATATCTTATCCTCGTTCAAACGGTTAGGATTACCTTGTGTGGAAGGCATCACCCCCTTGGGCATATAAGTCAGACGTCCGGCATACAGCAATGAAGGGATATGCCAGTCATCACTCATCGTCTTTGAAGCTGTATTCACGGAAGCTCCGGTTCCATTGAACAAGCCGACTTCATAACCGAACTTATCTGCCACCAGACCGTGAATTTCAACACCCAGGTCAAATCCCGTACCGATATTAGGCGTCACGGCATTCAACGAATAAGGCAAAATTACAGAAGACGTCAGAGAAACCGGCAACTGGGGAAGCAGTGTTTCGCCAAGAGTTGTCAGATAGGCATGCGAGAATGGAGTCTTGAACTTTCCGACACGAATCGCAAATTGTTTTTTCAGCTGTACATCAAACCACGCCTGCTGTAACAGCGCTCCTCCACTTGCAGCAGCATTGATGGACAGATTGAAAGCTACTTTTCCAAAAGCCTTGCCAGTAAAGCCAAGTACGGCATAAGGAATGGAAAAACCCGAATTGGCAATATTATCTTGGTTATAAGCCTTATCCAAGCCTTCATCATCATACCAATTGAAATTAGCACTCGTTTGTACCAACAGATAAGGCTTGAAAACAAAATCACCTTTCTTTGTTTCAATGGTAAAACCTTCTCTTCCGGCCAATGACACTACACCATTCTCCGTATCTTCCTCATGTTGCGCCATAGCGGTCAAAGGCAAAACAGCCAGCATGGCGACATATAAAAATTTCTTCATAATTACTTTTTATATAAAGCTTATTAGTTCTAAAGTGAATTTAAAAATACAATCAGGGCATCACGGTCATCCTTACTCATGTTCTTAAAGAGATTTTTCGATGCTTCTCCCTCTCCCCCATGCCACATTATGGCTTCAACAAGATTGCGGGCACGACCATCGTGCAAGAAGTAGGTATGTCCGTTTACCTTTTCCTGAAGCCCGATACCCCAAAGCGGAGTAGTGCGCCATTCATTGCCACGCGCCAACCCACTTACATAGTTATCATTCAGACCGACTCCCATAATTTCGGAGCCCATATCATGCAGCAAAAAATCCGAATAGGGGTGAATTGTCTGACTTCCCAACCATGGCAAACGGGTACCGTTCAACAGCACGGAGCCCCGAGGCTTGGTATGCAACGTGGTGACATGGCAAAGATGGCACTTGGCTTTATAGAAATTCTGTTCTCCCCTTATCACCTGCGGGTCATTCACATTACGCCGTGCAGGAACACCAAGACTCTGCATATACAAGTCAACATCTTCCATATCTTCTGTAGAAACATCCAACTGGGCATAAGAAAGCCCCATCATGCTGCCTTGATTCACCTGGGACTGCCCCTCGCATATCTCTTCCGGATAGCGGCTATTGGTAACACCCATATCACTTGAAAAACCAAGTTCAACAGTCAAATCCGCATGTTGAGCCTTATTTCCCGACAGCCCCAAGCTTCTCACACCACGTTCGGTAATGTAATTGCAACGGCCACTTATACCATACTCCGGATAATTACTTTTTGCAGCAAGCGCTTCAATCTCCGTAGGTTCCAAAGCCATCATTTGCCCCATACCGACATGTCTCAACGGGATACGCACCGTACAGAACATATCTTCAGGCTTTATACTGTCAGCATACCATTCGGATATGGAATAAGCCGGTCTGCAAAGTTCATACTTCTCTCCGTCGGGAAAGGTAAAAGTCTCATAAGTATACTCCACAGAAAGCTTCCCCTCCGGTTTCACTCCATAAATGGCCTGGTCATGGAGGACACGACCATAATCCTGAAAAAACGCACCATTCTTGCGGCTTATATAAACCAGCATCGAGGAAAACCCGTAACTACCCGATCCACCTTCACTCCACAGCGTCGGTTTGGTACGGCCGGCATTACGATGACAACTGCCACAAGAATACCCCGCATAGACCGGGCCAAGACCACCTCCCATGCCATTGCTACTCGTACGCACATCATCGTAAAGCCCGTCACCATCATTAAAGCGACTGTTGTAAACACCCGACACCCAGTCTGCCGGTGAATCATAGGCCTTGGATGAATTCATGAAGATTGTGGACGTTCCGGCAGACAGAGCGTATCCTTCAGGAATCTCTATATCCAACACGTCAATCCCATCATCATCACAAGCAGTCAAACCTGCCGACAAACAAAGGAGAAGACATGAATATCTCATTAAACGATTCATCATCTTTATCTACTTTTTAATAATGGCATATCCAAACATGCCAAAGAAGTAAAGGCAGGATTCTCCAAATCCTCCCCTTTACTTCTTGAGTATTGTTTATAAATAATTCTTATTTAACTGTACGAGGCTTGCCATCCTTGAAAAGCAGGAATTCCAAAGTATGGAATCCGCGTACATTTTGAGCAGATTCAACTTTTGCATCATCATCACCCTCGCTCCATTCCAAATCGCCCCATTTCTGGGAATTCAGAATCTGGACAATGGCGTTCTGGTCCAAAGGCCAACTATCCATATTCGGGTCAAGTCCCAGCTCATCCACCGGCCCAAATAGGAACGCCTCACTTTCCTCCCAAGGTTCACGGGCTGTTATCCAAGCATTGCATGCCGTCTCAAAAGCACTGTTAGAGGGATTGTTGGCAAGAGCCACCACAGCGTCATACAGCGTACTATTCTTCTCCTTCAAATCCTTATAGGTAGGCAAAACCACAACATTGACATAATTTTCAACAATCGGGTCAAGTGCTTCATTGCTGTTAATGGTGCTATTGTCCCTGATATAAGGTTTCAACTCCTTATCCAATACACTTTCCAGTTCTTCACAAGCCTTGATAGCCGCTACCGTTTCCTGACTGTTGATATTATTACGGAAAGGTTGGGGAATAGCCTGAATAGCCGATGCTGCCGTAGTGATAGCTGCCGACACTTTCGTATCCAACTCCGCATTGACTCCAGCCACCAATTTTGAAATTGACTTGTCGCTCACCTTACCGTCCAAAGAGCCGTAATAGGCATTGCGGATTGAGTAAATATTATTGGTATAATCATCACGGGAATGCCAGCTATACCATGACTCAACAGCATAGAGGGCCTCTGTAACATTGTTTGCCATATATTTATTATATGGATCACCAATCTTCGTCTCACCTACCTCATTGGAGATTTCAACACAACCGTCGATAACCTGCTCTATACAGTTCCAGGCACTTGAAAAGTTATAGGCACCATTATGAGCTTTGAAGGAAGTTGCAAAACTTGCCCCACCCTTATAACTCGTATTCCAAGAATCATAAAGATTGGTGGCATCTGTCTTCAACAAAGCCGCCACATTTCTCATGTAGTTGTGCCAACTTGCCGCATTCTCCGAATTATACTCAATGTCAGCAGGATTAACTGTACTGTTGTCATCATCATCGCTACAAGCAGTAGCCGTAAATGCCAGCCCTAATACCAAAGCTGTCGCATAAAAGAAATTTTTCTTCATCTGTATAAAATTAATTGATTACTATTCATCTACTTCTTGACAAACCAACCGATATAGGCAATACCAATCGAAAACTCATTTTCACTATTATACTTGCCAGTTCCAAAAACCTTGTTTGTTCCGATTTGGCGGGTAGTGTAGTCAGCCTTTACCACCAGATTAGGCAAGGCATACCAATTCAATCCAGCAGTCCACATGCTTACCTGACAACGTTTCTCCATTATCTGGCTGGCCTCTCCCTTTTCTTGCGGATTATAATATTCATAACGTGCAAAGGGGTAGATAACCGGAACTTTCCTGTTTCCTTTGAAGAAAGCGCTGATATTCAAACCGGCCTCGGCTGCATAACTGACTACATTCTTTGCAATGGGGGTTATACGGCTGTAAGGAGATTTATTCGACAATTTGGTATTTGCCTCACTAAGCTTCGCTGAATTACCCAAATTTCCGTATACCATATTGGCACGGGCAACCACATATTTATTACGGTATTGGGCATCTGCCGTATAAATTCTTACCGGAATCTTACCGGTAGACGAATAAGTATCCGCTTTGTCAGAATTGGAACCGGCATCAGCGCAGTAATAGAACGAAGCACCTATACGCAACCCCGGAACCCCCTTATAGTCCAGACGAGCCACATAGCCCGGTGAAGTAAAGTTGTCTTCTTCAAAGATGCCTTGTTTGCCACTTGCTATCCAGGTGTTACGGTCAAAGCCATTGGCATTCAGACCGGCCACTATCATGGCCTGATAATCAAAGCTGGCATATCCTTTTCCAAAAGAACCAAAAAACTCGAGTCCGTTTTCATGCCACGTAGAAGGAAGGATGGTTGTCTCTCCTTCCGGCCGATAAGTTCCAAAGAAATTGATTGGTTCATGATGGGCGTTGGTCAATCCTACCGGGACAATGATGTGACCGGCACGTATGTTGAATTGTGGAACAATTAAACGGGTAATGTGGAATTGCTCGATAGCCACTTCGCCACCCTTTTCCACCTCCGTTTCATACTCACCGTTTTCCGTATTCTCAAGTTCATAAGCAGTACCCGTACCACCGGATTCAAACTCGATTTCAGCACCGAGTATCCATTTGGAATTGAACTTGTAATCCAGAGCCAACACGAAACGGGGTATAGAAATTGTATTCCTATGTTTGTCTGGATTGCCTTCAGGTGCACCATAGAAACGGTTAATACCATAATCCTTAAAACTTGCAACCATTTCTCCGTATCCACCGAAACGGAATTTCTTGTAGTTGTCGCCATCATTCGCTACTTTTTCCTTTTTCTCTTTGTCTGTTGAAATCTCCGTACTCTCTGCTGCAGAAGTAACTTTTTCAGGTTCAGCAGCCTGCAAAGCATTGGCAGAAAGCAAAAAACATAAAACGAATAAGCCAGTTAATTTTCTCATCTTTTATCTTAAATTTTGTTGGGAGCAAAGGTAGAGGTAGTTAAAAAGGAGAACAATACCTAAAAATTGCGAAAAGAAGAGAAAGAGTAACCATTAGTAGGTAATGGCAGATTTATAACAACAAATAAAGATGAAAAAGGAGGATAAATGGTAAAAGAACTATTAAAATGCTAATCCACGTAACGAGCACGATAAGCAGGGCCGTACCTTCCAGAATACGGTCAAGCACAGTGGGTTGGAAACGGACATTAGGGCATTTCTTGCCGGAATAAGGACCAAGATTAATCATATTATCTACGATTTAGAATCTGTTATCACTAATCCTCCTTTGCTTTCTCTTCAGACGGAGGAGGATTCTTGGACTTCTTCATCCGCCCACTCTTCCGCAATGCTTCAGCGATAATCCACTGAAGCTGTCCATTGGTACTACGGAACTCGTCGGCTGCCCATTTTTCAATGGCATCCATCGTTGCAGCATCCACACGGAGGACAAAGCTTTTGGTTGAAGTTTCTTTTTTAGCCACTATTTATTTACTATTTAACAATTTACGATTTATGATTGAAGTTACTTTGATATAACCAAGTACCAATCAAAGAGTATTCTGCTTGCCCCGCACGAAGGAGGCAATGTCATCCATAACATATGCCGGGACGGGCGAAGCATGGCTATACTCAAACGGAGTCGCCTTGCCGCTGCCTTCCTGCAACAAGTGATTCAATTTCGGATAAGATTTGAAGTACGCATTCTTACAACGCAACAGACCGGAACGCCATAAACCGAAGTCTTCCATAGTCACTTGATAATCTCTCTCCCCTTGAAGAACAAATATGGGCAGCTTTAGTTTAGCGGCAACCTCCACCGGTTTGTAAGCGTTGGCAAACAGCCAATATGAGCGAGGCTGCCCCAACGGTAAGGGAATTGCCTCATCGAACTCTTCGGTACCAAGCTTTTTGACATTCACCAACTGTTGTTTCAGTTCATCAAGTTGAGCCTTTACATTGACTGAAGAATCCGTCAAAGAAGAGGTATAA
>OGGK01002167.1_pt1 | contig 10623 bp, 9 predicted proteins | sample 1571171 | NCBI WGS metagenome assembly OGGK01 (sample SAMEA2581958, study PRJEB24529) | metagenome | biome: Human gut stool | place: China | collected 2011 | reverse complement strand
GTGAGCAAAACGGAACTGTAAGGAGGAGAACGAATCCGTGGCAAGCAAGGAGCACGATTTTTCCGTCGGCAGCATTCCCCGCAACATCATTTCGCTGGCGCTGCCCATGACGGCTGCCCAGCTCATCAACGTGCTGTACAGCGTGGTGGACCGCATCTACCTGGGGCGGCTCCCCGGGCATCTGGCTCTGACGGGCCTGGGGCTGACGCTGCCCATCATCTCCATCGTGATGGGCTTTGCCAACCTGTGCGGCACCGGGGGCGGGCTTTTGTGTAGAGACCTGTGGAGAGGGAGGGGAAAGGCTTAGTTCTTCTTCTCTCCCTTGGGCAGCAGACCGGCGCGGTCGAGGGCCGGGCGCAGGGCAAGGTAGAGCAGGACGACGCAGACGGTGGAGGCTACGCTGTTCACGAAGGTGACACCGCCGGCGATCTTGGTCAGGGCCTGGGCTACGGTGTACTCCTGACCGAAGATGTAAACGTTGCGGAAGTAGCCGAGGAACGGGTCGGTGAAGACGTTCAGCAGCAGGCCGGAACCGGCAGCCACGATGACCTTGACCAGATAGCCGGAGCTGTGGCGGTCGAGGTCGCGGAGTTTGAACACCTTGTGGGCCACCGCGCCGCAGGTGATGCCGATGAGGAACTTCAGCACGAAGGTGGTGACGGCATAGCCCGGATCACCGGCCAGGATGTCGGCCAGAGCCAGACCGATGGCACCGGCCAGACCGCCGGACACGCCGTCCAGCAGCAGGGCGGTCAGCGCGGTGAAGGTGTTGCCCAGATGGAACGAGGAGCCGCCGTAGAACGGAACCCGGAAGAACAAATAGGCCACCAGGCTCAGCGCGGCCATGACGCCGGTGAGCGCCAGCTCGTGGACGGTAAAGGTGCGCTTGTACAGCACACTTGCAAAGACGATGACAATAACAACGACTGCCAGCAGCAGCCACATTGCGGTGGTTGACATGATGATTCCCTCCAATTTTCACAAAGACCTGCCGGGAGACTGGAATGTTCCAATTTACCCATAAAACTACTTGACATTTGGGTGTACAGCGGGTATGCTCCTATTATACGCAAAACTGGCCCCGTGAAAATACCCAGAATATAGTTTTTTTATGGGGTCAGTTTGAGGGAATGCCCAAAAAGAGGAGGGGTTTTGTGTTCCATTTGACGACAGCACTGGATGCGGCCTCGGCGGTGCCGCTGTACGAACAGCTCTATGAGAGCCTGGCCGAGGAGATGCGCACCGGGGCCATCCCGGCGGGCACCCGGATGCCCGGCAAGCGGCGGTTGGCGGCGGAGCTGTCCGTCTCGGTGAACACCGTGGATGCAGCTTACCAGCTGCTCGCGGCGGAAGGATATCTGGAATCGCGGGAGCGCAGCGGCTTTTATGTACAGGAATATCTGGCCCTGCCCATCCGCCCGGCCGCGCCGCCGCCCGCCGCGCTCCTGCCTCAGCCGGAGGCGGGACCGCCGGTGCAGCCGGTGCGGTATGACCTCTCCACGCGGGGGGTGGACCCGGCCCTCTTCCCGTTCCGCACCTGGGCACGGCTCCAGAAGGAGCTGCTCTACTCCTCGCCCGAACTGCTGACCCACGGCGACGCGCAGGGGGACATCGAGCTGCGGCAAGCGCTGGCGGATTATCTGGAAGAATACCGGGGCGTGCAGTGCCAGGCGGAGCAGATCATCGTAGGGGCAGGTCTGGAATATCTGCTGGGTCTGCTGGCCCCGCTGCTGCCCGGTCCGGCGGCGGTGGAGAACCCCGGCTACCCCCGCGCCCGGCGGGTGCTGGAGAACAACGGCGTCTCCTGCTGCTGCCTGCCCGTGGATGCGGACGGCCTGTCCATCGAGGCGCTGTCCCGCTCCGACGCGGCGGTCTGTTATGTGACTCCCAGCCACCAGTTCCCCACCGGGGCCACCATGCCCGCCGGACGCCGGGCCGAGCTGCTCCACTGGGCCTCCCGCAGGCCGGGGGAGCGCTACATCATCGAGGACGACTACGACTCCGAGTTCCGCTTCGACACCCGCCCGCTGCCCAGCCTGCAGGGCATGGCCGGGGCCGACGGCCCGGTGGTCTACCTTTCCACCTGCTCCCGCAGTCTGGCCCCCAGCATCCGCATCGCCTATATGGTGCTCCCGGTCCAGCTGCTCCCGGCGTGGCGGGCAGCGTACCGGCTCTATTCCAGCCCGGTCAGCCGGTTCGAGCAGCAGACGCTGGCCCGGTTCATCAACGAGGGATATTTCACCCGGCATCTGGCGCGGGAGCGGGTGGCCTACAAGGCCCGGCGGGATGCGCTGGTCCGGGCGCTGAACGCAGCCTTCGCGCCGGGAGAGCTTCGTTTTTCCGGCCTGCACACCGGTCTGCATCTGCTGGCGGCACTCCGGGATGCCCCGCCGGATGCAGCGCTCCGGGCCGCTGCCGAGGCCGAGGGCGTCCGGCTGAGCCTGCTGAGCGACTACGACCTGACCGGCAGTGCCCGCGGCCTTGCGGGCACACTGGTGCTGGGCTACGGCTCGTTGGCGGACGACGCCTGCCCCTCGGTGGGGGAGACGTTGAGGAAGGTCTGCACCGCTGCGCGGGATGCCTCGGTGACGGTGTAAGTGCCCGCCTTGCGGTCCCACGCGCCGGGCAGGGCGTCCGACTGGAACACCGCCGCGCGGTTCACGAGAAATTCGAGGATGTCGCCCAGCAGGGTGTAGTCCTGGGCTGCAAAGTCGGTCAGCAGGGAGGAACTCTGGCTGCGCAGGGCCTCCGGCAGAGTGGAGGGCAGCAGCTCGAAGTTCTGGCGGAAAAAGGCGTCCCACACGGCGGCGCGGGCTGCGGCCCGGCGGCTGGGCGGCAGAAGGCCGTCGGCGTCCAGTCCGGTCAGAAGATCCGATGCTTCCCGTGCGCGGAAGGTCTGGACGCTGGGGCTCTGGCCGAGGGCGTCCAGCTCCTCGGCGGTCAGTGCGCCCGAAAGGCTGACCCGCACGGCCCCATACCGCGCTGCCAGCGTTTCCAGCACGGTGGGCGAGAGGGCCAGATACAAAGTATCCTCCGGCAGGGCCAGCGTTTCCAGCAGGGCCTGACGGCACCGCGCCGGGCCGGCCGCTGCATAGCACTGGGCCAGCGAGGCTTCGCCGCCGCCGAACGGCACCGTCAGCTGCCCCGGCACGGCCAGCAGATGGGCGGCGTTCTGGGGCGCGTTCAGGTAGAACAGCACGAAGCCGGGCTGCTCCCCGGCGGTGCAGAGCAGCAGCGTCATCCGGTCGTCGGCTTTGGGCAGGTCGATGGGTACGCCCCGCTGCGGCTCGGCGGTCTGCATCAGCCATTGCTGGCGCAGCATCTGCCGGGTGAGCAGGACGGTGCCGCCCACCAGCGGCAGCAGCACCAGAAGCGCCGCCCCCAGTGCGGCCCAGAACGGCTTCCATCCGCCTTTGTGCATTCCTGACGCCTCCTTTGCCGGTGTTACGGAAAGGATGGCCCCGCCGCCTGCGGATTATACAAAAAACGCGGGCTGTGCGGAAAAGTCATACGAAAATAAAATTCATCCACTTTGCATCAAAGATGAAACCTCAGAATAAATTGAAACAAAAAGCTTGCCAGCGGCGGGGAACTATGATACAGTTCTTCTATCACGCACAGACAAACGGAACTGTGCATCGAACGAGAACAGAATGAGGGGAGACGGCGGAGCCGCCGTCTGTTGCGCACAAAGGGGTGTGTCTGTCAGCAGCAGGCCCCCCTGTGCGGGAAGCTGCGTTTTGCGGGCAGAGCCTTTGGCGTTCTGTCCGCTTTTTGTTTTGCAGAGGGGGAACGATCATGTTAGAGACCATTACGAGCGTGAATGGAGTTGTCAACGGCATCGTCTGGGGGCCGGTGGGGCTGGCGCTGCTGTTCGGCACCGGCTTTGTGATGTCGGTGCGCACCGGTTTTTTCCAGTTCGGGCATTTCCGGTACTGGCTGCGGAACACCATCGGTGCCATCTTCACCGACCGGGACATCACGGCCCATACCGAAAAGAACGATAAGGCCATCAGCCAGTTCCAGAGCCTGTGCACCGCGCTGGCGGCGACCATCGGCACCGGCAACATCGTGGGCGTGGCAACGGCCATCCTCAGCGGCGGGCCGGGTGCCATCTTCTGGATGTGGGCCATGGCCATCCTGGGCATGATGACCAACTACTCGGAAAACGTTCTGGGCATCTTTTACCGCCGCAAGAACGCCGACGGCGAGTGGTCCGGCGGCGCGATGTACTACCTGGCCGACGGTCTGGGCAGCAAGAAGGGCTGCAAAAAGCTGGGCCGGGTGCTGGCGGTGCTGTTCGCCTGCTTCTGTGTGCTGGCCTCCTTTGGCATCGGCAACATGAGCCAGATCAACTCCATTGCGGGCAACATGAATGCGGCCTTCCAGGTGCCGAATCTCCTCACCGGCATCCTGCTGGCGGTGCTGTCCGCACTGGTCATCCTGGGTGGCTTGAAGCGGGTGGCGGCCGTGACGGAAAAGGTCGTTCCGCTGATGGCGCTGTTCTACATCCTGGGTGCGCTGACGGTCGTGCTGACCCACATCACGGCGATCCCGGCTGCATTCGCGGCCATCTTCAAAGGCGCTTTCGCCATGCAGGCGGCGGGCGGCGGTGTGCTGGGCTACGGTGTGTCCCGCGCCATCACCTGGGGCTTCAAGCGCGGCGCATTCTCTAACGAGGCGGGCCTCGGCTCGTCGGTCATGGTGCACGCGTCCTCCAACGTCAAGGAGCCGGTGCAGCAGGGCATGTGGGGCATTTTTGAGGTCTTTGCCGATACCATCGTGGTCTGCACCCTGACGGCGCTGGTCATCCTGACGTCCGGCTTCGTAGACCTGAACACCGGCCGGATGCTCACCGAGGTGCAGGGCTCTGCGCTGGTGGGCGAAGCCTTCTCCACCGTGTTCGGCAGTTTTGGCCCCAGGTTCATCGCGGTGTCCATCCTGCTGTTCGCCTATTCTACGGTGCTGGGCTGGAGCCACTACGGCACCAAAGCCTTTGAATATCTGTTCGGCACCAAGGCCAGCATGGGCTATCAGGTGGTCTTCGTGGCCATGGTGCTGGTGGGTGCGACGATGAAGCTCGACCTCGCGTGGGACCTGTCCGATACCTTCAACGGCCTGATGATGCTGCCGAACCTGATCGGTGTGCTGAGCCTGTCGGGAACGGTCGCGGCCATCACCCGGAACTATGTGGACCGCAAGTTCCACGGCAAGCGGGTCGAACCCATGTGGTCGGCCTTTGTGGAGTACCAGAAGGAGGAAGAAGCGGAGGAAGCCCCGCTGGACAAAGCCGCAAACGAATAAAGAACGCAAAAAGACCCGGCCCTCTCCGGCAGATGTGCAGGAGAGGGCCGGGTCTTGTCATCTCTTTTTGTGCGGGCGGCGCAGGGTGCGCACGGCGTCCCGCCCGGCGGTGATGCCGCTGCCGAAGGCCCAGTGCAGGTTGAAGCCGCCGCACATCCCGGCGCAGTCCAGCGTTTCGCCCACGAAGTACAGCCCCGGACAGCCCTTGAACTGGAAGCTGGGCTCCAGCTCGGTCAGGCTCAGGCCGCCGCCGGTGGTCTGGGCCTGTTTCCAGCCGCAGGGGGTCAGGTCTTCGAAGAGCCAGTGCTTGGCCGTGTTGGCCAGCATCTGCCAGGCGGCATCGGGCAGGGTGTCCAGCGGTGTGTCCGGCAGGCGGGCCGCTGCCCAGAGGGCGCGGCCCAGTTTGGGGTTGAGCAGCCCCGTCCAGAAATCGGCGGGCGTCCGGCCCGGCAGCAGGGGCACCCGCGCAGCGAACAGGGCCGTCAGCGCGGCCTCGTCCAGCGCGGGAAAGAGGTCCAGCTCCACAGCGGGGCGCTTTGGGCCGCGCCGGGGGGCCAGCAGGCCGGACAGCTGCATGATGCAGATGCCGGACAGGCCGTAGTCGGTGAACTGCACCTCGCCCGTCTCCTCGGCCAGCAGGGTGTGGCGGTCCAGGTCGAGCAGCGCGGCGCGGGCTTTGACCCGGATGCCGGCCAGCGCTTTGTTGGGCCGGGCCGTCTGCAAGGCGGTCAGGCAGGGGTAGAGCGGTTCCAGCTTTCCGCCGCACTGGGCGGCAAAGCGGGTGCCAAAGCCATCGGTGCCGAACTGCGGGCCTGCATTGCCGCCCATGGCGCAGATGACGGCATCGGCATGGAGCGTCTCGTTGCTGCGCTCGGCGCTATCAAAGAGGACGGCGTAGCCGTTCCGGTTCTGGCTCAGGGTGTTGACGGTGCAGCCGGTGCGCACCTCCACCCCCAGCCGGGCCATGTGGCCCTCCAGCAGGGCGAGAACGTCCGCCGCCTGATTGGAATACGGGTAGACCCGCCCGGCTTCGTCGGTGCGGGTGTAAAGCCCCAGCGCCCGGAACCATTCCAGCGGCGCGGCGGTGTTCACGGCATTCAGCAGCGGGGCCAGCGCCTTTGGGTCTGCGGTGAAATAGCACGCCGGCGCGATGCCGGTGTTGCTGAGGTTGCACCGGCCGTTGCCGGTGGCCAGCAGCTTTTTGCCGCAGCGGGGGTTGCGGTCCAGCACGATGACGCGCACTGCCCCGGCGGGGGCCGCCTGTGCTGCGGCCAGCGCCGCCGCCATCCCGGCTGCACCGCCGCCTAAGATCACGATCTGTTGCATGAAACGATCCTTTCTGAAAAGAGAAAAAGCCGCCGGAACCCTCCCGCGCGGCGCAGGGCCTGAAGAACAGACCCAGTATAGCATAAACCGGAAAAAACGGCCAGAGTTCAAACGTAAAAAACTACGGAAGAGCATTGACAGAAGCGGTTCGGCCTGCTACCCGGCCGACCGGGCCGTCGTCCGCGACATCCGCATCCTGGCAGACCACCGGATGTATGAGGACAAGCAAAAACAGGGCAGCTCCCGCAGGCAGAGCTTCGCGCTTGAATAATTCTCCTTTCTCTACCACAAAATAACCACAGAAAACGAAATCTGGGAACCAAGGAAACGTGGGACCGAGAAAGGGAGAATGTGTTATGAAAGCAACCGGGATCGTCCGCCGCATTGATGAGCTGGGGAGGGTCGTCATCCCCAAGGAGATCCGCCGCACCCAGCGCATCCGCCGGGGAGACCCGCTGGAGATCTTCACGACCGGCGACGGCGAGGTCATCTTCAAGAAGTATTCGCCGGTGGGGGAGTTGAGCAGCGTGACGACGCAGTATGTGGATGCGCTGAGCAAGAGCTTCGCACTGACGGCCTTCGTCTGTGACCGGGACCGCATCCTGGCAGCGTCCGGTGCCGGGCGGCGGGACCTTGTGGACCGCAGCGTCAGCCAGCCGCTGGAAAAGCTGATGGACAGCCGGAAGCTCTACTCCAGCGGCGGCGATCCGGAGAAGGCCCTCCTGCCCTGCGAGGGGGCGCAGCGCGCTCTGCTCTGCGTCTGCCCCATCATCGCGGCGGGGGATGTGACCGGTGCCGTGGGCTTTCTGACCGAGGACCGGGCGGCACAGCCGGATGCCGCGCAGGAAAAGGCCGCAGCAGTGGCGGCGGCGTTTCTGGCAAAACAGATGGAAGAGTAAATACCTTATAAAAGCAAACGGCCTGCGCCTCGGCGTGGGCCGTTTGCTTATGACCAATTTGTGAATCTTTCAAAACTTTTCTGCGAACCTATTGACAGCGCGGAAAAATTGGATATAATGGTCTTAGCACTCAGGAAGACAGAGTGCTAAAGAACAAAAAGCAAACGAAGGAGGCAGGCGCTATGACGATGGATGCACGCAAGCAGCGAGTCTTGCAGGCGATCGTGGCGCTGTATGGTCTCGAAGGGGAGCCTGTGGGCAGCAGTGTGCTGGCGAACTACTTTGATATGGCAGTTTCCAGTGCGACGCTGCGCAACGAGATGGCGGCGCTGACCAAGCTGGGCCTGCTGGAGCAGCCCCACACCAGCGCGGGCCGTGTGCCCAGTGCCAAGGGCTACCGTTATTATCTGGACAATCTGCTGACGGATGACCAGCCGCTGGACCGCGTGACCCGCGCACGGGTGGACGCCGTGTTCGCCAGCCTGGACCACGAGCCTGAAAAGCTCGCCCAGGGTGCCGCACGGGCGCTGGCTCAGATCAGCGGCTGCACCGCAGCCATCAGCACCCCCTGTGCCGAGGACCTCTGCATCGCCCATTATGAGGTGGTGCAGGTAGGCCGCAGCGCGGCGGCAGTGCTGGCTGTGACCACGGCCGGCTACGTCCGGACCCGCGTGGCGCGGGTGCGCACCGGCCTCTCGCGTGAGGATGCTGCGGCGCTGGCCGCCCTGCTCAACCGGAACCTGACATTCGTGGCTCCCATGGATCTTTCGCCCCGGCTCCTTGCAGAGCTGTGTGGCCAGATCAACCCGGAGCTGGTGCCGGTGGTGTCGGCGGCAGCGGCCATCCTGCAGGATTCCACCAAACCGCATGTCTATCTGGGCGGCGAGCAGTACCTGCTCGACTGGCCCCAGCTGGAAGGCAAGGTCGGTTCCATCCTCAGCCTGCTGAGCGATGAGGAAGCGGCCGCCCGGCTCATCGCCCCGCCCACAGAGCAGAGCGAGAGCATCCTGCTGGGCGAGGACATTGAGCCGCAGATCCCCGGCCTGTGCATCGTCAGCGACCGTTATCTGGTCGGCGGCGGGCTGTGGGGCTCGGTGGCACTCATCGGGCCGACCCGGATGCCCTTCCAAAAGCTGATGCCTCTGCTCCACACCTTTGCCGACCAGCTCGGCGAGGGCATGAGCGGCAAACGAAAAGATACCCCGCAGGCAGCCGCACCCCGGCGGACTGTGATCTATAAGGAGGACCTGGAATGAGCGAAGAAACCAAGAAGACCCCGCAGGCGGAACCCGCCGCAGAGCCAAAGACCGCTGAGCAGGCCGCACCCGAAGCAGCCGCTGAACAGGCTGCACCCGCATCCGAGACAGCGGAACCCAAGGATGCGAAGAAGGACGGCTGGTTCAAGAAAAACCGCGACCTGGAAGCTGCAAAGGCAAAGCTGGAAGCAGCGGAGCAGGAAGCGGCCCAGACCAAAGAAAAGCTGCTGCGGATGGCTGCCGAGTACGACAACTACCGCAAGCGCACCGCCCGCGAAGCGGACCAGAAGTTCAACGATGGCATCTCCTTTGCGGTCAACCAGATCATCCCCATCCTGGATACGCTGGAGATGGCGGCCAACGCCCCCACCACCGACGAGAATTACAAAAAGGGTGTGACCATGACGCTGGACAAGGCGGCCAAGGCACTGGATGCCCTCCATGTGGAGGAGATCGAATCCCTGGGCAAGCCGTTCGACCCCAATTTCATGAACGCCGTGCAGCAGGTCCCCGCCGGAGAGGGCCAGGAGAGCGGCACGGTGGTCACCGTCTACCAGAAGGGCTACAAGCTGGGCGACAAGATCGTCCGCCATGCGACCGTTGTGGTGGCCGAGTAACTTCGCAAAGACCCGCAAGGGTTTTCAAATAAACATCCGCTTATCCACTTTGAGCATCATATAAACAAATACGTTCTGATTTGAGAGGAGCTTTCATTATGAGTAAGATCATTGGTATCGACCTTGGCACCACCAACAGCTGTGTGGCTGTTATGGAGGGCGGCGAACCCGTCGTCATCGCAAACTCTGAGGGTGCCCGCACCACCCCGTCCGTTGTCGGCTTCACCAAGACTGGCGACCGTCTGGTCGGCCAGGTCGCAAAGCGTCAGGCCATCACCAACCCGGAGAACACCGTTTCTTCCATCAAGCGCCAGATGGGCACCGACCACAAGGTCACCCTGAACGGCAAGGAGTACACCCCCCAGCAGGTCAGTGCCATGATCCTGCAGAAGCTGAAGGCAGACGCCGAGGCTTATCTGGGTGAGCCTGTCACCGAGGCAGTCATCACCGTCCCCGCATACTTTAACGACAGCCAGCGTCAGGCCACCAAGGACGCAGGCACCATTGCCGGCCTGAATGTCAAGCGTATCATCAACGAGCCGACCGCTGCTTCTCTGGCCTACGGCATTGATAAGGAAGACGACCAGAAGATCATGGTCTACGACCTGGGCGGCGGCACCTTCGATGTCTCCATCATCGAGATGGGCGACGGCGTCACCGAAGTTCTGGCCACCAACGGCGATACCCACCTGGGCGGCGATGACTTCGACCAGCGCATCATCGACTGGATGGCAGACGCCTTCCAGACCGAGAACGGCATCGACCTGCGCAAGGACAAGATGGCTGCTCAGCGCCTGAAGGAAGCGGCTGAGAAGGCAAAGATCGAGCTGTCCAGCGCAATGAGCACCCAGATCAACCTGCCCTTCATCACCGCCGATGCGACCGGCCCCAAGCATCTGGATATGACCCTGACCCGCGCAAAGTTCAACGAGCTGACCGCAGATCTGGTTGACCGCACCATGACCCCTGTCCGCAAGGCTCTGCAGGATGCAGGCCTGCGCGCTTCTGACCTGAAGAAGGTCCTGATGGTCGGTGGTTCGACCCGTATCCCCGCCGTCTACGACGCCGTGAAGAAGGAACTGAACTGCGAGCCCTTCAAGGGCATCAACCCCGACGAGTGCGTGGCAGTCGGTGCAGCCATTCAGGGCGGCGTCCTGCAGGGCGACGTCAAGGGCCTGCTGCTGCTGGATGTCACCCCGCTGAGCCTGGGCATTGAGACCC
>OGGK01002164.1_pt1 | contig 10628 bp, 9 predicted proteins | sample 1571171 | NCBI WGS metagenome assembly OGGK01 (sample SAMEA2581958, study PRJEB24529) | metagenome | biome: Human gut stool | place: China | collected 2011 | reverse complement strand
CAAAGAGCTTCTTCAACCAAACACCCCGCGAAGTTCCCTTAGCGGATTTCCCCCTCGATTTCAATCATGTTCTCTTTCAACCGTGCATAATAGCACTCCCCGTTACCCCAGAAAATCCAAGCCTGCCCGTCGTCGTCAATCAAAACCGTAGGGTCGATGCAAGCCCACTGTTTTTGGGATGCGAAACAATCGGACACGGTCAACAGAGGTTTGCCCAACGCATCTTTATACGGCCCTTCCGGACGGTCGGACACAGCCACCCCGATACCCGTATGGTCGGTACTGACATACCAATAAAACATCCCGTTCCTTTCCACCACCTGCGAAGCGTATGCAATGCCCGAAGACCATTTGAATTCATCTGCGCGCAACGGTACGGGATATTCCCGATAGTGCCCTAAATCCAACAAAGCCAACTCACACCAGTTTTCCATGTGCGTACGTTGTTGATTACCCTCAAAATCTTCGCCAGCAAAAATCCAAAGCCTGCCCTTATAAACCAAAGTAGCCGGATCTGCTGTATATTTGTGCCGTACTACGGGATTTCCCTCCGCTTTCCATTCATACACTTGTGCCCATGCGGCAGAAAGCACCCAAAAAGATGCTAAAAAAAATGAGAAAAAAGATAATAAATAATAAAGAAGGTGCTTATGATTATGGAAATTCCTATACAAAAAAATAAGGAATATATAGTTGATATAATTGATAATGGATTTGAAGGAGAAGGGATTGCAAAAATAGATAATTTTACAATCTTTATTGATGGTGCAATAAAAGGCGAAAAATGTAAAATATTAATAGTAAAAATAACATCATCACATGCATTTGGAAAATTATTAGAGCTAATAGAGCAATCTCCTGTAAGATGTACTCCAGATTGTGAAACATATAAAAGATGTGGGGGATGCAATTTACGACATATTGATTATGAAGAAACATTAAACATAAAGCAACAAAAAGTCCAAAATTTAATAAACAAAACACTAACTAAAAAAGTAGAAGTAGAAAAAACATTAGGAATGGGAAATCCATATAATTATAGAAATAAAGCTCAATATCCAGTAGGCACAAATAAAAATGGAGAAAAAGTTTTTGGTGTATTTGCTAAAAGAACACATGAAATTATACCAATAAAAGAATGTAAAATTCAAAAAGAAATATCATATGAAATAGCAAACTATATTTTAGATTATATAAAGAAAAATAACATAAGTGTATATAATGAAAAAAAGCAAACAGGATTAGTACGACATATTGTAACAAAAGTAGGGATTCAAACAAATGAAATTATGTGTATTATTGTAATAAACGGCAAAGAGCTACCACATGAACTAACTCTTGCTAATAATATAATTGATAAGTTTCCAATGGTAAAAACAGTTGTAAAAAATATAAACACAAAAAATACAAATGTAATAATGGGTCAAAAAAATGAAGCAATAGTTGGAAGAGGTTACATTACAGATGTATTAGGTGATTATATTTTTAAAATATCGCCAATGTCATTTTATCAAGTTAATCCAATACAAGCAGAGGCGCTTTATAACATTGCAATTGAAAAAGCAAATATTACAAAAGATGATGTGGTATGCGACTTATATTGTGGAATTGGAACAATAGGAATATTTGCATCAAAATTTGCTAAAAAAGTATATGGAATTGAAATAGTAAAACAAGCAATAGAAGATGCACACGGAAATGCAAAATTAAACAATGTAAACAATATTGAATTTATATGCGGAGATGTGGAGCAAGCATTTGATAAACTAATTAAAAAGGAAAAAGTAAAACCATCAGTAGTAATAGTAGACCCTCCAAGAAAAGGATTAGATAATAATACAATTGAAAATATTATGAAATTGAATGTAGAAAGAGTTGTATACATAAGCTGTAATCCAGCAACTATGGTGAGAGATTTGAAAATGATGGAGGAAAAGTACGAGATAAAGGAAGTTCAGCCGGTGGATATGTTTCCGTTTACATCACATGTGGAAACTATAACGGTTTTAACATTGAAAAATTAAGGCTTATAGCAGATAAACAAAAGAAGAATGTTGTAAATGTCAACAGTTTGTCAACTTAAAAGACAAAGAATATGAGTTTGCACAAACTGTTTTCAAAATAGAAACGATTCAAAAGGAGGCGAGTTTATGAAAAAGTTAGAAGACTATAAATCAGGTGAATACGTAAAAATGAATGACTATAAAGCTTTTATACCAAGTAAAATTAATTACAACTGGGGATGGGATGACACAAAGTTGGACAAGCTATTAGCAGAAGCAAATAGACAAATTGGAGAGTTAAATGCGTACTCACTTTTAATTCCAAATGTAGATTTATACATTAAAATGCATGTAAAAATTGAAGCTAATAAATCGAGTAGAATTGAAGGAACTAGAACAACAGTAGAAGAAGATTTATTAGATGTAGCAGATATAAATCCTGAGAAAAGAGATGATTGGGAAGAAGTACAAAATTATGTTAAAGCAACAAATTATGGAGTTCAAAGAATTAGTGAAGGTTTTCCAGTATGTACTAGACTAATAAGAGAAATTCACAAAATATTAATGACAGGAGTTCGTGGAGAGCATAAAACACCAGGAGAATTTAGAACATCGCAAAATTGGATTGGTGGAAGTATGCCATCAACAGCAGTATATGTTCCACCACCACACACAGAAGTTGCAGAATGTTTAAGTGATTTTGAAAAATTTATAAATAACGAAGAAATTGATACGCCAGATTTAATAAAAATTGCAATCTTGCATTACCAATTTGAATCAATACACCCATTTTTAGATGGAAATGGTAGAATTGGTAGATTGCTTGTACCACTTTATATTCAAAGTAAAGGAATGCTTCAAAAATCATGCTTGTATATTTCTGATTACATTGAAAGAAATAAAGATACATATTATGACATGTTAACAAGAGTAAGGACACATAATGATATAATAAGTTGGATTAAGTTTTTCTTAGAAGCAGTTATTGAAACATCAAAAACAGCAAAGGAAAAATTTAGAAGTGTAGTTGAGTTAACTATGGAAATGGATAAAATGATTATGAATTTACCTGTAAAACCAGAAAATGCAAGAAAGGTATTAGATGTATTATATGATGAACCAGTTGTTTCAAGAAAAAGAATAATAGAATATACTGGTATTAAATTTACAACATTGGTAGGAGTAATTAAAGCTTTTCAAGAAAGAGGCATTTTAATAGAGACTACAGGATATAGTAGAAATCAAATCTTTGCATTTCAAAAATAAATAGATTTGCTTTTACAATAAAAAATCTATATTACGAAAAAATTAAAAAATTCGTAATATGGATTTTCATATTACGAAAAAATAAGAAAATTCGTAATATAGAATTTTATATTACGAAAAAATTAAAAATTTCGTAATACAAATTCTTTCATTACGAAAAAATTAAAAAAATCGTTCTATAAAGTTTTGTGGCTAAAATCGGATAACAAATATAAATCTGTATTAAAAGGTGAATGTTAATAATAGCTACAGTTAGATAAATGCGAAATCTTGAAATTACAAGAATATATAGGACATAAAAAAAATAGTTGGAGGAATTTAATTATATGGATAATAAAGATTTAGAAAACGAAATAGCAAAAATAAAAGAAAGAAATAAAAGAGTAGAATTAGACAAAGCATGGGAAACAAGCTGGACTCGAAAGATATGTATTTGTATATTAACATATATAGTTGTGGTTATATATTCTTATTTAATAAATAAAAACAATAATATATGGTTAAGTTCATTAGTTCCAGTAATAGGATTTACATTATCAACAGTTTCTTTAAATTTAGTAAGAACTGTTTGGGAAAAGAATAGAAAATAGTATTACAAAGCAGTTATTAATATGAAATAATAACTGCTTTAATTGTGGGTTTTAAATAGTATAAACATGAAAAATTACTTTCCTTTTTTATTTTTTAATGATAAAATATGGGCAATTAATTAAGAAATAGAAATGTAAATGACTGAACAGATTAAGGAATAATGAATTAAATAATAAGGAGGCACAATATGGAAACAACACTATGTCTATTAAAAAAAAGATAATTCAATTTTGTTAGCAATGAAAAAAAGAGGTTTTGGCTCTGGAAAATACAATGGTATTGGAGGAAAAATAGAAAAGGGAGAAATACCAGACGAAGCAATGATTCGTGAGACCAAAGAAGAAATAAAAGTAACTCCAATAAAATACGAAAAGGTTGGAATTATTAATTTCGATGAGTACTACAAAGGCAATAAAGAGCATGTAACACTACACTTGTATATGGTTTATAAATGGAAAGGAAATCCAAGTGAAAGTGAGGAAATGAATCCAAAGTGGTTTGATATAAAAAAATTACCATTCAATCAAATGCTACCAGACGATAAATATTGGCTTCCGTTAGTACTTGATGGTAAAAAAATAAAAGCGTACTTTAAGTTTGATGAAGAGTGGAATTTATTATCAAAAGAGATAGAGGAAATATAAAAATAGAGGAGGAAACAAATGTCAAATATATTAGATTACATTAAATGGAGAGGTGATTTAACAATACAAAATGATCCTTTTAATGAAATAGATAGTTTAATTTTATCTAGATTTTCATATTTACCATTTGATGGAATAATAAAAGAAAATGAAGTTGTAACAATAAGAGAGCTAAATGAAAGATTTCAAAAACAAGATAAAAACGATATAAATATTTTATGGGATGATGATATAAATTTATTTCCATTAATGGGAAATTCAAAAAGATTTGGCGAAATGAAAGCAACAAAATATTCAAATAAATTAAATGTAGAAGAAGAGCTTCAGTTTTCTGCAATAACAATATTAGTTCCAGATGACACGATATTTATATCATATAGAGGAACTGATAACACAATTGTTGGATGGAAAGAAGACTTTAATATGGGCTTTAAAAGTCATGTTGGAGCACAAATTGATTCTGTAAAATATTTAGAAGAAATAGCTGATAAATATCCAAAAAATAATATACGAATTGGAGGTCATTCAAAAGGGGGAAATTTAGCTGTATATTCTGCAGTTTTTGCAACAGAAAAAACTAAAAATAGAATTATAAAAATATACAACAACGATGGACCAGGATTTGATGATGAAATATCAGAATCAGATAATTACAAAGAAATGATAACAAAAGTAAATACATATATTCCTCAAGAATCTATATTTGGAATGCTACTAAATCATAAAGAAAAATATATAGTAGTAAGAAGTACACAAAAAGGCGTTATGCAACATGATGTGTATTCATGGCAGTTACTAGGAAAAAATTTTGAATGTTTAAAAGAAGTAACAAATGGTAGTAAATTTATAGATAAATCAATAAAAGATTGGTTTAAACAAATAGATATAAAACAAAGAGAGCAAATGATTGATATAATATTTGAAGTAATAAATTCAACACAAATGGATACAATGAGTGATATAAAAGCAGGTGGAATATCAAGTATAACAACAATTTTAAAATCATATAAAATGATAGATGCAGAAGACAAAAAAATGCTTTTAAAAACAGTATCAGCATTACTAAAAACAGCAAAAGATAATTTTTTAGAGCTTAATAAACTAAAAAATGAAGAATAAAAATCTTTATTTGACATATATTAAAACAAATGCTATAATATCCATAGCATTAAGCAAAGCAAGTTTTTTAATTAGAACACAAAAAAAGACTAGGAATCGCACTCCTAGTCTTTTTGTTGTTTTGTTAGTCTTTATCATTTAATATAATATAAACAATAATAAGAGCTAACATTTTTAGCAAGTTTTTCAATTAGTGAACACCTCCCTTCTTAGAGGGAATGTCCGATAGGACTTGCTAATTATATATTAAATTACAAATACAATCAATAAATTATAGTGCAATTCTTTGACTTATTGAATAAAATTATATATAATTACTCAAAATTAAAAATAAAAAGTTAAAAGTGCGTAGACTTTTTATAACAAGGAAAGGAAAATTTTATTATGAAAAATTTTTTCAAAGGAATAATAGTTGGAATTGGAGGAATAGCACCAGGACTAAGTGGTAGCGTTTTACTTGTAATATTTGGATTATATCAAAAAACAATAAATGCTATTGGAACATTATTTAAAAACTTCAAAAAGAATATAATGTTTTTAGTACCATTGTTCTTAGGATTTGGAGTAGGTGTATTGTTATTTAGCAAAGTAGTAGATTATTTATTAAACACATTTGAAATGCAAACAAGATTTGCATTCTTGGGGCTAGTAATAGGAACAATACCATTGTTCTATAAAGAAGTAAAAAAAGAAGGATTCTCAAAAAAATATTATATTTTAATTGCTATATCTGCAATTGCAGGACTACTATTATTTTCACTAAATAAAGGAGCATTTCCACAAATAGAAAATCCAAATTTAATACAATCTATTATGCTAGGAGTAGCTGTAGCTGGATCATCAATAATACCAGGTGTTGATAGTGCTGTAATTTTATCTTCACTAGGATTATATGAATTATATGTAAGTTCATTAGCTAATTTTAATTTAAGTGTATTAATACCAGCAGGATTTGGCCTAGTAATAGGTGCTCTTATAATTTCATTTATAATAAACAAGTTAATAAAAAGATTCTATACAGCAACATTTTCAATTATATTTGGGTTATTTATATCAATAATTCCAAATGTATTAAATGAAAGTTGTAAAATGATGTTAGATATAAAAACTGCAGTATCAATTTTAACATGTTTATTAGGCTTTGGCTTATCTTATTATTTAGGGAATATTGAAGGAAATAATGCTAAAATAAAAAATATAATAAAATATTCATCAAGAAAAAGAATCGGAGCAGAAGGCAACGAATAATTGGTATTGAATACGGATGGCTATATTTTTGTGACATTGTAATTACATAATATAGTTATGAATTATTGTTAAAAGCAAAATATTAATATTTTTTGAAGTATGTAAAAGGAGTAAGAAAAATGATATATCCAGATTTTTTAAAGCAAGGAAGTTGTATAGGGGTTCCAGCACCATCAAGTGGAGCATATATCAATTTATATAATAATAGATATAATAATGCAAAGAAAAAACTAGAAGAAAGAGGCTATAAAGTTGTATTATCAAAAAATATATTTAATTCATATAAGATGCGTAGTGCACCTGCAAAAGAAAGAGCAGAAGAGCTAAATAAAATGATAGAAAATAAAAATATTAATTTTATTATTTGTGCAGCAGGCGGAGAATTTTTAGTAGAAATGCTACCATATGTGAATTTGCAAAAAATACAAACTAATCCAAAATTCATACAAGGATTTTCAGATCCAACAGGTATACTATTTCCAGTAACCACAAAATATGATATAGCAACAATATATGGAAATAATTTTGGTGATTATGGTGCAGAATGCGATGATAAAAGCATACTTGACAATATTCAAATAATTACAGGCAATATAATAAAACAAAAAAATTATGAATTATACGAGGATGAAAGATCAGAAAGAATAACTGGATTAGAAGGCTATAATTTAACTAAAAAGGTCGAATGGAAAAGCTTAAATAATAGTGAAATAACTGTAACAGGAAGAATAATTGGTGGTTGTTTAGATATAATATCAGAAATAGCAGGGACAAAATATGATGGTACAAATGAATTTAACAAAAGATATAAAAATGACGGAATTATTTGGTATTTTGATAATTGTGAATTATCAAAAGAAGAGCTTATTCGTACAATATGGAAACTGAATGAACTCGATTATTTTAAATATGCAAAGGCAATTATATTTGGAAGAAACGGAGAAGAAACATCATGTATAGGATATACAATGGAAGAAGCTTTACAAGATAGCGTTATATCAAATTTAAACATTCCAATTATATATAATACCGATATATCACATAAAGGTCCATGTTTAACAATAATAAATGGTGCAATTGCAACAATATGCTATGATAATGGAAAAGGAAGTATAAATTTTGAATTAAAGTAGAAAAACAATGAGATAACAAAATAAGTAATTACAACATAATAAACAAAAATATTGGTCAATTGGAAAAAATTATCATAAAAAAATCAAGAAAATACATTGACGAAAAAAGTCACAATTTGTATAATAATGTTAAAAGAATTCCTATGATAAAAGAAAAGAGTTGTAAAAAATGAAAATCTGCTTTATTTATGGTATAAAATATTTAGGAGTACAAGCTAGTCATAGGAAAATTCAAAAGAAAAATAAAAACGAGGAGGAAATCAAATGAATAATCAAACAACAAAAGTAAAAAGCAAAAACAAAGGTGCTGTTGTAGTATTAGCATTAGCACTAATAGTAGCCATAATACTATCAATGTATGCATATTCAAAATACACATCAACACTAACAGGAAATGGAACATCAACAGTAGCAAAATGGAGCTTTAAAGTTAATGGACAAACACAAACAATACCAGACATAAATTTAGGAGAAACAATGGATGCACATAGCAATGTTGTAGACAAAAAATTAGCACCAGGAACAAGTGGTCACTTCGACTTAATACTAGACGGAAGTGGAAGTGAAGTAGCAATAGATTACAACATAAAATTAGCAATAACACAAAAACCAACAAACCTAAAATTCTATTTAGACGATAAATATCAAACACCAATATCAGAAACAGATGGGACATTAAATATAGCAGGAAGTATAGCACTAGAAGATGTAAATACACCACTAACTAAAACAATATATTGGCAATGGCCATATGAAACAGGAAAAACATCAAATGAAATAGACAAAAATGATGAAACAGATACAAAAGACAGTGGAAAGAATGTAACAATGACAATAACAGTAACAGGAACACAAAGAGACCCAAAAAGTGGCGCACCAGAGCAAGAGGTAAAAACACAAAGATTAGCAAATGTAGTAAGTGTAGGAGATAAAGTAAATTACGATGCATCAAGTGGAGAAGTAAAAACATACACAACAGAGGAAAGCTTAACAGGTTCAAGCACAACAGCAACATTTAATTCAAGTGATGCAATGACATGGAAAGTAATGAGTGTAGATAAAACTACAGGAATAGTAGAGCTAATGGCAGAGAATCCAACAGTAAATAAAGTAACATTATATGGAAAAGCAGGCTATAAAAATGCAGTAACAGTATTAGATAAAGTAGGAGATGTATATGGACATGGGAAAGGAGCAACAGGAGGAAGAAGTATAACAGTAGAAGATGTAAATAAATTAGAAAATTATACACCAGAAGATGATACAACAACGAGTTATACATATACAAGTGGAACATTTATAAATGATGATGGAACAGAAACAGTAGCAAGTGCAGAAAATCCAGTAACATTGAGATATACAGCAAGTACCCAAAGTAAAAGTACGAATAAAGCTTATAGTTATTCAACAACCAATTTCAAAAATAAGTCATGCTGGTTGGCGTCTCCTTGTATCTACTTGTATTCTAGCATTTACATTTTCAGCGTGCGCGATTTGTATTCTGGCGGCGTCAGCAGCAACTACTTGTTCCATTCGTCTCGCGGTGAGCGTGACCATGGTTATTCTGTGGTCCCTGTAGTTTCTCTAAAATCCAATATCCAGACAAGCGGAAAAACAGAAAGCGGAGAGTGGAATTTGGTAGTTGAATAAAACTAGAGGCGTACGAAAATGGAAGGTACGAATAGTCCTTCCGTGAGTCACCGAGAAGGCGACTGTAAGGAGCGTTAACGGTGCAAGGGCAAATTTTTCCTAGACGAATACAAGTAGATAAAGCAGTTCTATGGGAGAAATGTTAATGAAGATAGAAAATACAGTAAAGATAATGAAAGAAATACATAGTGATAGAGCAATAACCGTAAAGATTAAACTGAAATTATATAAAAGATGTAGCTGGATATGTATATAAATGTTTAAATAGTTTTCCAAAAATAAAATTTCTAAAAAAAGTAATGAAATGCTTGAAAAATGAATATATTTATAGTATAATAATATTTCATCAATATAAGGGAGGCGAATCTAAAATGATTCGGTATATCGAAAAGCGGCAGGTAAAATGGAACCGAATTTCCAAGATAATAGGAACTGCCCTGTTCGTAGTACTTATTGCTATTGCATATGTTGCTACGAAATAAGTTAAAAAGCCACGGAAATATGAATATCATATATCCGTGGCTTTTTTTGATAAAAAACATTATTCATGACTAGTTTCAATTTTATTAGAAGTATTGTTAATTTCATCAATATCTTCAATAATAGAAGTGCAATGTGGACATCTAGTTGCGTGAATATCAATTTCAGAAAGACAATATGGACATTTTTTTGTAGTAGGTTCTTCTTTTTCTTCTACTTTTTTTCCTAATTTTGAAAGAGCAGCTTTGTTAATATCGTTAATTTTATTAATAATTTTTATTGCCATAAATAATGAGAAAGCAATAATTAAAAAGTTAAGAATTGTATTTAAAAATTGACCATAAGCAATGTGTATTTCACCAATATTAGCTGATAATCCTGAAATATTAACTTTTCCAATTAAACATGAAATTGCTGGCATAATAATATTATCAACTAAAGAGTCAACTATATCTTTAAAAGCATTACCAATAATTATCCCCACAGCCATATCT
>OGGK01002162.1_pt1 | contig 10631 bp, 9 predicted proteins | sample 1571171 | NCBI WGS metagenome assembly OGGK01 (sample SAMEA2581958, study PRJEB24529) | metagenome | biome: Human gut stool | place: China | collected 2011 | reverse complement strand
GTTTAAAAGCTGTTCATCTAAATGACAGCATGAATGTGAGAGATTCACACAAAGACCGACATCAGAAGATCGGAGAGGGTGAGATCGGAGCAGAAGCATTAAAACGGATCGTAACGCATCCATTGCTTGCAGGCAGACCGTTTATCTTAGAAACACCAAATGATGATGCCGGATATGCAAGAGAGATAGCAATGATAAAGAGCTGGGCGGATGAAAGCATGGAGTAATTGTAAGGATAACAGATAAAATAAAAACTGCCACTATCAGAATGGTTACCCAATAATGGCTCGATTCTGACAGTGGCTGTTTTTAATATTAACAGATAATTTTTATAATTACGGATGAACTGCATTTTTGTAATTAGCAATGAATCAGTTCAAGCTTATTTCTCTGTTTTCACTAACTCTGATAATGAAGTTGCAAGTCCTGCAACACCCTGAATATCAGATGGAATGATGATCTTGGTTGACTTGCCGTCAGCAGCCTTTGCGAAAGCTTCCAGACTCTTGATCGTAAGAACCTGATTCGATGGGGCAGATTCATTTAAGAGACGAATACTGTCTGCATTTGCCTGCTGTACAGCGAGGATAGCCTGTGCCTGACCTTCAGCTTCACGGATTGTTGCTTCCTTCTTAGCTTCTGCACGAAGGATCTGTGACTGCTTCTCAGCTTCGGCTTCCAGGATAACAGACTGTTTATTACCTTCTGCAATAAGGATTGCAGATTTCTTTTCACCTTCGGCTTTCAGGATTTGTTCACGTCTTTCACGTTCTGCCTTCATCTGTTTTTCCATGGCATCCTGAATTGCTGCAGGTGGGATAATATTCTTTAACTCAACACGGTTTACTTTGATGCCCCAAGGATCCGTTGCTTCGTCCAGGGTAGCACGCATCTTTGTGTTGATTGTCTCTCTGGATGTCAGTGTCTGGTCAAGTTCGAGATCACCGATGATGTTACGGAGAGTAGTGGCTGTCAGGTTTTCGATTGCCATGATTGGATTTTCAACACCGTAGCAGAAAAGCTTTGGATCTGTGATCTGGAAGAAAACGACAGTATCGATTCTCATTGTAACATTGTCTTTTGTGATAACCGGCTGTGGAGCGAAGTCTACAACCTGTTCCTTTAAGGTAACACGACGTGCGATCTTGTCGATAACAGGCATCTTCATATGAAGACCTACGGACCATGTACCGCAGTAGGTTCCCAGACGTTCGATAACGTAAGCATGTGCCTGTGGGACGATCTTGATTGTGCTGCAGATAATAATGATAGCAATGAATACTAAGATAATTACCAGCCATGTGAGTGGTGAATCCATAATAAGTACCTCCTTTAAGTGGCGACAGATATAGTATCTGTCAAATTAAATAAATTATATTCTGCTGACAATAAGTTTTACGCCGGAAACCTCATTGATCGTGACTTCGGTTCCCTGGGGAATAATATCAGTTTCATCAGCAGCACGTGCGGTCCATTCGAGACCATTTACTTTTACCTGTCCGGTGGCTTTTAGATTATCAATGGTTTCAGATACGATCACCTGTTTGCCGACCAGACTTTCGACATTTGTTTTTTCCATATCGGATAATTTGAAATGTTTTAAAGCCACAGGCCTTGTAGTAAACAGAAGAACTAATGAAATAACTGCAAAGATCAATATCTGGATGATCAGTGATGTACCAAAGAATACAGAGATCGCAGATACCAAAGCTCCTCCCGCGAACCAGATGGTTGTAAGTCCGAGAGTAATGATTTCGATAATTATACAGACCATAAAGATAATGGACCAGATAATTAATTGACAGATTAATTCATTTTCCATAAGAACACCTCCTTTATGCCTCCCCGGTCTTAGGCAAAATAAGTTTTGTGGTTTGTTAAGAACCCTTAAACATGTCACCATTTTACTATGTAACTAAAATATCGACAATGCTTTTTTCAAAAATATAGGGTTATTTAAGGTTCATTTTTTGAACGATTCCGGATTTGGTAAAGTCATGGTTAAATCTATTTTAAATCTATTAAAAATAGGAAATGCTATTGCCTGACTTTTTGAAACAGTATATAATTTTTTCAGGTTGTTTATAATTATATGTAAGAATAAATCCATTGATGTGTTGTTACAGGAATGGAATGAAACGACATATCCGATGTTGGGTTTTGAATGCGGAAAGGGAAAGGTTATCAGACAAAATTGGGAAATGAAAAAAAAAGACGGCTGTTTAAGGCGGGAACGATCATATTTCTGGTAATTGCAGCAGCGCTTGTATTTAATAAGATATTGGAGGAGTGGACAGGCTTTCGGAAGGTACTGGATACGATAACCGGGGCGGCAGCACCGATTATAATTGGTTTTGTGATCGCTTTTTTGTTGAATCCGGTGCTTATCTTTTTTGATCGCTTGTGTCATACGATCTTACAGGATCGGGTGATCAAAGACAAGAAAAAACTGTTTCATGTATCAAGAGCCATATCAATCATTATAACGATCATTTTGTTCCTTGGTCTGCTCACGGGTTTGATCTGGATGGTAGTGCCACAGGTCATCGACAGTATCAATCTTCTTATATCCAATATGGATAATTACTATAATAATATCATGAAGGCGATCAATACCATTTATGATAAATTCAAGAACCTTGGCGAATCCGAAGAAATGGTAATGAATGTCGTAAACACTGTATATGACCGCTTACAGAAATGGGTAAATACAGATGTTGTTCCGAATCTGGATAAGATTGTATTGAATATCAGCTCCGGTGTTGTGGGCGGATTGAAGTTCATTTATAATTTCCTGATCGGTATTGTAGCATCTATCTATGTGATGGCGAATAAGGAATATTTGGCTTCCAGAGGCAAGAAAATCGTCTATGCACTGTTTAAACTGAAAAACGCGAATATCATTCTGGATGGACTTGCAAGTGTAAATAAGATATTCAGTCAGTTTATCAATGGTAAGATCGTGGATTCGATCATAATCGGGATTATAACATTTATTTTGACAACGATCGTAGATATGCCATATGCATTGCTGATCAGTGTTATCATTGGTGTGACAAATGTAATTCCGTTTTTTGGTCCGATCATCGGTGCGATCCCATGTGTGTTTATTGTTCTGATCGCAGATCCAATCAAGAGTATCATATTGCTTATCATGATCCTGTGTATTCAGCAGTTTGATGGAAATATTTTAGGACCAAAGATCCTTGGTGATGTAACGGGACTTTCCAGCTTCTGGGTTCTGACCGCGGTTATCGTAGGCGGTGGTATCTTCGGATTCTACGGAATGTTACTGGGTGTTCCGGTATTTGCATGTATCTACATGTATATCAATAAGACATGTACCGACAAGCTGGAAAAGAAGCATATGGTATCGGTGTCCTCGGAATTTGAGCGGATCAAACGGATCGATGAAGAAACCGGAAAGCCAGTCTATCTGACAGAGGAAGAGGAGGATATCCGTTTTCATAAAAAAACTCCGGAGGAAAAAGCAGCCGCAAAGGCAGAGCGCGAAGCAAAGAGGCATGCGAAGAAGCTTTATCAGCAGATTGAGAAAGTGATGCATGCAGAGAAAGCAGATGATCAGTTGGCTGCAACGAAGCATGAAGCGGAAAAACAGAGCAGTGATGACGACAAAGATGATCAAATGTAGGAAACGTGGCATATTCAGAAATGACAGGGCACATATAGTGTAGCTTTATGTGATAGAATAAGCCGGCAGATTTCTGTGGGGTAAATACCCGGTTAGAGATTTGCCGGCGTTCCTTTTGCAATAGGATAAAATAGTTGTTTTCTTTGAATTAGAAGCATTTTATCAGATAAATCGATTTAATTTTCCATCGTAGTTAAAACCGGCAGATGCCAGTTTTTCGGAAACATCATTTACATTCAGATCCAGATCCGTACATAATTCATCCAGACTTGGATAAAAATCACGAAGCTTCATATTAATAAAGCTGAGGAGCATAACAGGATCTTTTGGAATATTTGGATTAGCCATAGGTGGAAAACCTCCTTTTATGAAAATCTTTTACATATTTTATTTGTAATAAGTATAAAAAACTGGTATATATATAGGGTATTGGAAACGTGTGTCATTTCCGATGTTAGTATAGCAGACGCCGGAAATATGTGCAACCAGATAGAATGGTAGCTGATCGTCTTGTAGTCAGTTACAAAATAATCAGGAGAAACAATCATGCAGAATGATAATGAAAAGAAGAAAATAAAGAAGCCGTCCGGTATAAGAACAAATTTTGCTTTTCAGGCGGCAGTGCTGGCAGGTGCAGGTATATTATCCCGAGTGATCGGTCTCTTATACCGGTCACCGTTATTTCAGATTATCGGAGATGAGGGAAATGGATATTATGGTACAGCGTATGCAATATATTCCATGATATTGATGATCGCTACGTACAGCATTCCAACAGCGGTTTCTAAGATCATTTCAGGGAAGCTGGCCCTGGGAGAATACAGAAATGCGAGACGGGTATTTAAATGTGCTTTTATCTATGTAGTATCTGTCGGATTGGTGGCGGCTGTCCTGACATTTGCATTTGCACCGGCTTTGGTGAAGGAACAGCCAAATGCGATTTTAAGCTTACAGATCCTCGCACCGACAATATTTCTGTCGGGCTTTCTTGCTATCTACAGAGGCTATCTTCAGGCATATAAAACGATGATTCCGACCTCCATATCACAGATTATAGAGCAGATTGCAAATGCAGTTGTCAGCGTTCTGGCTGCTTATCTGATGTCCAGACCATTTGTACCGGGAACCTCTGAACATGCAAAATATGGTGCAGCAGGCAGTGCAATGGGAACAGGGGCAGGTGTTCTCTGTGGAATTATTTATATTCTGATCGCATATGCAGGAAGAAGAAAAGAAATCATGGAGACAGTAGAGTCTGATGTTTCGTCGAATGTAGAATCATATGGAAAGTTATTCCGGCAGATCGTAATGATCGTAACACCGATCATTATTGCTGCATTTGTGTATAATATTACGACCACCGTAGATATGAAGATTTTCTACAATGTCTTAAACAGTAAAAATGTAGATCGTGTTGAATCTGCAAATTTGTACGGTATTTTTTCCGGTCAGTATATGGTGCTGATCAATCTTCCGGTATCGATCGCATCTGCGGTTGGAACAACCCTGATACCAAATATTTCGGGAGCATTTACCAAGGGGGATAAAGCGGAAACGAATCATGTATACAATCAGTCCATGAGTATCACGATGATGGTGACGATACCATGTGCAGTCGGAATCGGTGTGCTATCAGAACCGATCATCACACTGTTGTTCCGTGGCGCGGATCCGCTGGTATTTAAGGCATTGACTGCCGGCTGCATATCTGTGGTATTTTATTCATTATCAACACTTACAAACAGTATCTTGCAGGGAATCGGAAAGGTTATGGAGCCGGTGAAGAATGCGACACTTGCATTGTTGATCCATTTAGTATTTCTTGCTGCTATTTTGAAATTTACAGATGCGAAGCTGTTCGGTCTGGTAGCGGCTACGATCCTGTATTCATTACTGGCATGTATCTTTAACCATATATCTGTATCCAAATATATGTCTACAAAGCTTAATGTGAAGAAGATTTATCTTGCTCCTGCTGTTGCATCGATATTTATGGGAATCGTTGCATGGGGTAGTTATCAGATCTTCTACCACCTGATCCATATGAATTCAGTCAGTGTTGTTCTGGCAATCCTGCTTGCAGTTATTTTCTATGCAGCAGCTATTCTGGCAGTCGGTGGATATACGAAGGAAGAAATCCTTGCTATGCCAAAGGGAACCCTGATCCTGAAGCTTGCAGAAAAACTACATCTGGTGAGAGAGTAGAGAAAGGAACGTGTGATAATTAACTCCCAGATTATTGCACTAAAACAAAAGATGAGCAAATTTAAAAAAATGATCATGCGTATGGCAGACCGGCTTGACAGCAGCTGCGCGCTGGGTGCGATCCGACAGGGTATGATCATGATGATCCCGCTTCTTGTAGTCGGGTACCTGGCGGCGATGTTGATCAATCTACCGATTCCTGCATATCAGACGTTTATAGCGAAATTGTGTGGTGGACATGTACTGGAAATTCTGAATTTTGTATATGCCAGTGTTAATGAGTTCTTTGCTGTTTTTCTGGCAGTAACAACAACGGCCAGTTATGCCATTATGAAACGGAGAAAGCAGGAAATCTATGAAGGTACAGGAAATATTATCATTTTAGTAATTATCACACTGGCTGCTCTGGTAGGGTATTTCGGAATCCAGTACGATGATTTTTCCATTCATTCGTTAAGCAATATGCATGCATTTACGGCACTGTTTGTTGCGCTTATTTCCGGTAAGATCTATTACACAATGAAGAGCAGTCGTTTCTTCAAGGTGAAAAATCAGCGTACGAATACGGACGGTATCTATATTGAAGCAATCGAGGGAATTGCTCCGGCGGTTGTCATTATTGGATTTTTTGCGTTTTTTCGAATTTTGTTACAGGTATTATTTGGAGTAAGCGGTTTTCAGGAATTGGTTGAACGCTTTTTTGATTACCTGTTAAAGCCATTACAGAATGGACTGGGAGCAGGAGTGGTCATTATTTTTCTGACACATGCGTTATGGTTCTTTGGAATTCATGGACACAATATGTTAGACACAGTGATCAAGCAGAATTTTTCTGATATAACAGCCGGAATTTTCAGCAAGACAATGCAGGATGTATTTGTACTTCTGGGAGGAGTGGGAGCCGTTTTGTGTCTGGTGATTGCGATCCTGTTGTTTGCGAAAAAGAAGGGTGTTCGGAATCTTGCATATATGGCAGCACCGAGTTTGGTCTTCAATATCAGTGAAATTGTCTTATTTGGAGTTCCTGTGATTTTGAATCCTATTCTACTGATCCCATTTATGCTTGTACCGATGGTGAATTATCTGGTCACTTATGCGGCAATGTTCTTTGGACTTGTTCCGCATGTGATACGTGAAGTTGATTGGACGACGCCTGTTATTCTGAGTGGGTATCAGGCTACCGGTTCCTGGGCAGGAGCAGTTTTGCAGATCCTGTGTCTGGCAATTGGTGTGTGTATTTATAAACCATTTATTCGTATGTATGAAGAACAGCGGGAACTGCGTCTGAAACGTGATGTCAAAAGACTGGTGGAGGAGATGCAGCGCGAGGAGCAGAACAATTCCATCTCACCATATACAAAGCGTGAAGATGAGATCGGACATATGGCCCGTATCCTGGCAGATGAACTTGTTGAAGCAATCAGACGGAAAGAATTGTTCTTAGTGTATCAGCCACAGGTGAACCGTGATGGCATGTGCATTGGTGCAGAAGCGTTGATCCGTTGGGAGCATCCGGAATTTGGATTTATCTATCCTCCGTTGATCATACAGCTTGCCAAGGAAAAGAAGGTACTTAGTACGTTAGAGAAATTTATCTTTGATACGGCAGGTGCGGCACTGGCACAGGTAAGGGATATCGTACCGGATGATTTCAAGATGTCGGTCAATCTTACAAATGAATCTCTGGAATGGGATGGCATTGAAGCATGTATCGAAAATGTTGTACAGAAATACCAGTTTCCAAATGTACAGTTCGGACTTGAGATCACGGAGCAGGATGCACTTTCTTCGTCCATTGATATAACGAAAAAGATTGAAGCATTGAAGGCGAAAGGTCACAGATTCCTGATCGATGATTTTGGTATGGGACATACGTCGCTGGTTTATTTGCAGACGAAGTATTTTAACATTGTAAAGCTGGATGGATCTCTGACGAGAGACGTTATTCATAATGAAACGAATCGTGATATCATTGCATCAATCGTCTATCTGGGCAGATCTTTGAAATTCAAGATTATTGCTGAATATGTAGAGAATGAAGCTCAGAGAGATGAACTGAAAAAACTTGGCTGTGATGCATTCCAGGGCTATCTCTACAGCAAGCCGATTAAACTTGATGAACTTATGTCGTGGATCAAAGGGTCAGGACATGAAAGCTGAGATATAAACTAAAAACTCCATGCCGGACGTCTATATATTTTATGAAGCAGACCTGTTCGGAACGTCGGTTCTTAACGAATTACCAACAGGTGATGAGTTTAGTACCGTTACGTTCCGGATCGAACGAAAGTGTTCTGCGAAATAAAGATATAGACACCGGGCATGGAGTTTTTCTGTTATCGTGTGGTGGCTTTGTATGCTTATGCCATCATAGATGTAAGGATCTGGTTGACCAGTTTTCCGTCAGCTTTGCCTTTAACCTTAGGCATCAACTCTTTCATGATCTTACCCTTGTCTTTGGCTGTTGGAGCATCGATACCAAGACCTGCAAGAACTTCTTTGATCGTAGCAGTGATCTCTGCTTCATCCATCATCTTTGGTGCGAATTCTTCGAATACGGTGATTCTTGCCTTGCATTCATCTATGATATCGGTACGATCAGCAGGTGTTGTATCGATTGTTTCCTTTGCGAGCTTGATTTCTCTTAATACAACTTCGTTTTCTTCTTCCTCTGTCAGATCAGCACGTTTGTCTATAAATTTATTTTTCAGGGCTGTAAGGAGTGCGGATAATGCGTCCTTTCTCTCTTTATCATGTGCCTTCATAGCGGCCATCATTTCGCTTCTGACTTCATCAATTTTACTCATTATATTCATACCTCCGTATAAAGTTATATATAGGTAATTGCAAAACTGTCGATGTTTTGTAATTGCTTCACATATTGTGATCGGACAGGTTTACAACCTGTCGCTCCTTATTATAGCACCGGAAAAGCGATAATTTCAATATGGCAACTGTATTTGAATTATCGGTTGCATTTGTCCGGGGGGAAGGTATAATGAGCGCATATGGGTAAATATGACAAATAACAGGAGATGAAAGACTATGTCACTTACTATGAAAATGACAACATTATGTTATATAGAGAAAGACGGAAAATATCTGATGCTTCATCGTACAAAGAAGGAGAAAGATATTAATAAGAATAAATGGATCGGAGTCGGCGGACATGCGGAAGGAACAGAAGGACCGGAAGACTGCCTGCTTCGGGAAGTAAAAGAAGAAACAGGACTGACACTGACATCTTATCAGTTCCGTGGCCTGATCACATTTATCAGTGATGTCTGTGAGCCGGAGCTGATGTGTCTGTTTACAGCAGATGGCTTTACCGGAAGCTTAACCGCCTGCAATGAAGGAGAACTGAAATGGGTAGATAAAAGCATCGTGCCATCTCTTCCGACCTGGACAGGAGATGCCATATTTTTAAAACTTTTATTAGAAGATGAACAACGTTTCTTCACTCTGCGGCTGGTCTATGAAGGAGATGAGCTGGTGGAACACCGACTGGAGTTTTATTAAAAGAAAACGCCAGCCGGCATTCGACTCTGTATAAGTCATGACTTTTACAGGCACAACACAACCATTTCATAAGTCTTGACGCTGCAGTTATTTACGAACAGCTTCTTTTATTATTCGTGTGATCTGGATAATAAAGGTTGGGATAAATGCAAGCCCTAAAATGCTCAATACATTTTTAACTGTCAGGTCGGCAATCATGAATAAGCCATGCATAAATGGTGCGAGCAGGACAAAGCCAAGCAGCAGGACACCGGCGAAGAAAGCGGCGACACTCCAGAGGTTGGAGCGGATACCGATCTTTATAATAGAGGATTCGCTGCGGCATGTAAATCCGTGGAATAATCTTGCAAGCGTCAGTGTGGCAAATGCCATTGTGCTGGCAGTCAGGGCATTTACGGAATCACCCAGATAAAAGGCGACGGTTGTAACAATACCGATCAGAACACCGTAGCAAATAAGCTGGAGCGAGAAGGATTTATTGAAGATTCCTGCTTTTGGATCTCGCGGTTTGTTACGAAGTAATTTCTTATCGGATGGTTCCATACCGATGGCAAGTGCTGGAAGTGAATCGGTCAGCAGATTGATAAAGAGCAGATGAACCGGCTGGAATGGGGTATCAAGCGCCATGATGGAGCAGTAGAGAACTACCAGAATGGCTGCGAGGTTTCCGGACAAAAGGAACAGGATGGCATTCATGATATTACGGTAAACATTTCTTCCTGTCAGGACAGCTTTTATGATCGTTGCAAAATTATCATCTGCAAGGATCATAGCTGAGGCATCCTTTGATACCTCGGTTCCGGTGATTCCCATAGCGACACCGATATCTGCTTTTTTCAATGCTGGAGCATCATTTACACCATCACCGGTCATGGCGACAATGTGACCTTTCTTCTGCCATGCATCAACGATACGGATCTTGTTTTCCGGTGAAACTCTGGCATAGACGGAGATCTTTGGAAGAACATCTGTAAGTTCGTCATCGGTCATACGGTCGACTTCCTGACCGGTTACGGCCATATCACCATCGTGGAAGATACCAATCTGTCTGGCAATAGCGGTTGCCGTTACTTTATGATCTCCGGTTATCATGATCGGTTTGATTCCGGCGGAGATAGCATCCGAAACTGCAGCCATGGATTCTTCTCTTGGCGGATCGATCATGGATACAAGTCCGATAAAAGTATAACCATATTCGGAGGCTGCGGTCAGAACTTCCGAATCGGAACATTCTTTATAGGCAAGTGCCAGAACC
>OGGK01002154.1_pt1 | contig 10658 bp, 8 predicted proteins | sample 1571171 | NCBI WGS metagenome assembly OGGK01 (sample SAMEA2581958, study PRJEB24529) | metagenome | biome: Human gut stool | place: China | collected 2011 | reverse complement strand
ATGATTTATGCCACAAAACATATTTTAATAGAAATTTTGGTGCGGTTGCCCTGGTATGCAAAAAGCCGATTTTTAATTTTAGGGCGAAAAATATAGGTGTTTTACTGTATGTTAAGAAAATATTAATGGTCTGTTAAGTTTTTTTTTTGCATTTTTTTTTGGAATGTCAAAAAAGTTTGATATGTTTACTGCAGGTTCCTAGATGAGATGGAGAATATGCTCATGTAAAGCGTACGATAAAACTGAGCGTGCTTCCCCGGGTTTGACGGCTCGGCGCAAATGCATTCTGAATATGGACAGGCATTTGTATTTGTTATTAACTATTTTTAGACCTAAACCTATTTTTATGAGAAAACGATTGTATTTGTTGCTTGCATTCCTTTGGATGGGGGTATGCATGCTGAGTGCGCAGACGAAAAATGTTTCAGGACGTATCTTGTCTGCAGAAAATGATGAACCGATAGCCGGTGCTACGGTATTGGTCAAGGGTACATCTATCGGGGTGGTTTCTGATGCACATGGGCATTTTACGCTGAAAGTGCCGGAATCTGCTACCGAATTAATAGTTTCGTTTATAGGAATGGAAACACAGGAAGTGGGAATCAAAGCGAATCTGACGATTCGGTTGAAGTCTGCCAACGAGAAATTGGATGAAGTGATGGTCGTGGCTTATGGAACAGCTAAAAAATCGAGCTTTACAGGTGCTGCAGAGGTGATAAAGAACGAACAGTTGGAAAAAATGAATGTCGTGTCTGTCACCAAAGCATTGGAAGGCACATCGCCGGGTTTGCAGGTGATGGGCGGCACCGGTCAGCCGGGCTCGGGAGCTACAGTCCGTATCCGTGGTATCGGTTCGCTGTCATCCTCTTCTGCTCCTTTGTATGTGTTGAACGGAGTTGTTTTTGACGGGGATATCAGTTCCATCAATCCGGATGATATAGAATCGATTTCAGTGTTGAAGGATGCGGCTTCGGCTGCCTTGTACGGTGCGCGTGGAGCCAATGGTGTCATTATGATACAGACCAAAAAGGGAAATGCCGAGAAGTCGACGCTGAGCGTCAAGGCTGTCTGGGGATTTTCATCCCGTGCAATTCCCGAATATTCCAGAATCGGAATAAAGGATTATTACGAGACTTCCTGGGAAGCATACAGAAATGCGTTGGTGGGGACAGGACAATCCATGGAAAAGGCTTCCGAATATGCTGCAGCCAATCTTATCAACAAGCAGCTCGGCGGCTATAACAATTATAACATTCCCGCCGATAAACTGATAAGTGCAGATGGTAAGGTGGATGCTTCCGCCCGGTTGCTCTATCATGACAATTGGGGCGATGCACTGTTCCGTACCGGGTTGAAGCAGGATTATATGCTTTCCATGAGCGGAGGCTCGGACAAGACCACCTATTATCTTTCGCTTGGCTGGCTGGACGAGGAGGGGATTATGACCCGTACGGACTATCAGCGTTTCACGGCAAGAGCGAATATTAACAGTCAGTTTACCGACTGGTTCAATCTGGAGGGAAATATGGGGTATACCAATGACAAGAGCAATCAGATGATGCAGGCAGCGGGAACATATGCCATCAACCCGTTCTTTTATTCCCGTATGATTGCTCCGATATTCCCGATTTACAAGCGCGACGAGCAAGGTAATTATATATTGGACAGTGAGGGAAACAAGGTTTTTGATTATGGAGAGAAACGCCCTTTCAACGGACGGACCAACAATCTGGCTACATTGATTCATGATGCAGTCTGGAATCAGACCGATAATTTCAATATCAACGTCACTGCCGGTACGAAGTTCTTGCGCCACTTTACTTTCAAAGTGAGCGGTAGTGCGGATATATTGAATCGCCGTTATACCAAAATGTATAACAATAAGTTCGGTGATGCAGCCAATGTCGGAGGACGAGGCAGCGTGGAGGCTTTGAGGATAGAATCGCTTACATTCAACCAGATATTGAATTTTAATAAAGAGCTCGGACTGCATAATGTATCTGCAATGGTGGGACATGAAAGTTATCGGTATGTAGAGAAGAGTGTTTTTGCACAGCGTACCGGTTTCCCATTGGAGATGTCGAATGATTTGGTATTTGGTGCGCAGTTGGAGGATGGCAGTAGCCAGACCGATGAGCATGCGATAGAAGGTTGGTTCGGGCAGGTGGGGTATGATTATGCCAATCGCTACTATATATCCGGATCTTACCGCCGGGACGGTAGTTCGCGTTTCTATAAAGACAGCCGTTGGGGTGACTTCTGGTCGGTGGGTGCATCCTGGAGAATTTCGCAGGAAGCCTTTATGAAAAATGCCAAATGGATGGACAACTTGAAGTTGAAAGTGTCGTACGGAGTGCAAGGGAATGATAATATCCTTGATGAAAATGGATATCCCTATTACTATGCATGGCAGAATTTCTTCGAGCCATATCCCAATCATGATTTTGGAGGCGTCATTCATAGCACGACAGGCAATAGGGATTTGCATTGGGAGAAAAATACCAATTTCAATGTCGGCCTTGAATTCAGTTTCCTGAACCGTATCCGTGGTGAGGTGGACTATTTTATCCGTAAGGGGGAAGATATGCTGTATGCTGTTCCTGTCCCTTATTCCACTGGGTTGCCTTCCATCATGCAGAATGCCGCATCGATGGACAACAAGGGAATAGAGCTGCAATTGTCTTTTGATATTCTAAAGGAAAGGGCATTCAAGTGGACGTTGGATTTAAATTTGACCCACTATAAGAATAAACTGACGAAGCTGACGCAAGATGAGGTTTGGGTCAGTACGAAAAAATGGGTGGAAGGCGGTTCTATCTATGATTTCTGGTTGATGAAATGGGCAGGGGTGGATGCTGAAAACGGAGATGAGTTGTGGTGGTATAAAAACGGAGATGCCTGGGAAAAGACAAATGATTATTCGTTGGCGTCCAAAGATCCGAAGAGTAAACAGTATGTAGGTTCTGCTATCCCTAAAGTATATGGCGGTTTTACCAATAATTTTTCGTGGAAGGGGTTGAACCTGTCGGTATTTTTCTCCTATTCTGTCGGAGGCAAGATGTATGACAGCAATTACCAGAGTTTGATGCATGCCGGCAGTTTGGGACATGCATGGCATAAGGATATATTGAAACGTTGGAGAAAACCGGGTGATGTGACCGATGTGCCAAGAATTGAAAAGGGTAATCGGTATATTTCAAGATCCAGCAATCGCTTCTTGAAGGATGCTTCTTACCTGTCGTTGCGTAACATCAATCTTTCCTATACGCTTCCTGCGGAGTGGAGTAGCCGTGTGGGTATGTCGTCCGTCAAGGGGTTTGTGAGCGGGGACAATCTGGTGACTTTTACAAAATTGAAAGGAATGGACCCGACCCAGGCGTTCTCCGGAGTGAGCGATAATACCTACGTGCCGAACCGAGTGGTTTCTGTTGGTTTGAATATTAATTTCTAAAATAGACAATTATGAAGATACTGTATATATTGCCGTTGGTTTGGATGTTGGTGTTTACATCCTGCAACAGTGATTTTTTGGATCGAGAACCGTCGAATAAATATACGGATGATATATTGCTTACTTCGACGGAGGGAGGTATGATGCTGCTGAACGGTACGTTGCGCCGCACTTATATCAGTTATGAGTCTCATGCACAATACGGGCAGAAGGCGGTGGATATCATGACCGATATGCTGGGAGAGGATTATTACACGGGAGATGGTTACTGGAACAATTATGAATCGTGGTATTCCTGGTTGGCACACAGAAGTGCGAATGATGGAGATAATAAATTTGTATGGATGTACTATTACGGTACGATCGACAATATGAATCTTTTGCTTGCGCATGTGGATGCCATGAAGGGAGAGCAGAAGGAGCGCGATAATCTGAAAGGACAGGCGTACGCATTTCGTGCACACAGCTATTTTAAGTTGGTGCAGTTGTATGCGGAGCGTTATAAACCGGAAGGCCGTAACACCCAATTGGGAATCCCCGTATATACGCATCCGACCAGTGAGGGAAAAGCCCGCAGTACGGTGGAAGAGGTGTATACTCGCATTAATACCGACCTTGATTCGGCGATGATGCTGTTGACGGAAGGTAGGATACATATCAGCCATTTTAATTTGAATGTGGCTCAGGGAATCAAAGCGGAAGTGTTGCTGACGATGGGAAAATATAAAGAGGCTGCCAAGATGGCACACGAGGCGAGACAGGGCTTTGGTCTGATGCCGCAAGAATTGTTCGCAGCCGGTTTTAACAGTGTGAACAATCCGGAGTGGATGTGGGGTATGCAGATAAAGGTTGACCAATCGACTATTTACGCTTCCTATTTTTCAAATACGGATCCCTGTTCAATAGGATATAATGAGCTCGGTAATGAAAAGCGGATAAATTCGCAGTTGTATGATGCGATGAATGACAGCGATGTGAGGAAATCGGTATGTGTCGGTGCCGACGGTGCGACATTGGATAGTGACAATGGTGAATTTGAAGTTCCTCCTTATACGGTGAATAAATTCCGTCTGCCGTCTTATGCCAACTGGTCCGGGGATTATTGTTATATGCGTGCAGCCGAAATGTATCTGATTGAGGCAGAAGGGTTGGCTCGCTCCGACCAGAGCAAAGAAGCAGCGAAAGTCCTGTATGAGCTGGTAAGTGCCCGCGATCCGAAATATAAGCTTCCGGATGTGACAGGGAATGCCTTGGTGGAAGAGGTGATGTTGCAGCGTCGTCTGGAACTTTTGGGAGAGGGATTCCGCTTTATGGATATGAAGCGTTTGAATCTGTCGCTTGACCGTACAGATAAGGGACATGAAGAGACATTCCTTAAGCCTGCGAAGGTGGATGCCGGCGATATCCGGTGGCAGTTCCTGATTCCGACACAGGAAATGACTTCGAATCCGAATATGGTGCAGAACGATTGATTCTATATGGAGCCGCTCTTGAACAGGGCGGCTTTTTTTTGTGTGGAATGATTAGGTTGTTTGCTTTTTTCAGTATATTGACCACTGAAATTAATGATGCGTTTGTTTATGAGTATTGATAGATGGGTGCTTTTGTGTTTGGTCTGTCTGACGACATTCTTTGTGGACAATTCAGTATTGGTGCCGGACATAATGGAGTCAGGAAATATAGTTACTGCCCGAGAAATGGTTTATGACGGCAACTGGATTGCTCCGACGATGAATGGTGAATTGCGCTTGGAGAAACCACCGTTGCCGACATGGCTGACTGCCGTTGTTGAGATGATAGCTCCTGACAATCTGGGGTGGCAACGCGGTGTGGCAGGCTTGGCAGCCCTCCTTTTGGTGTTCTACTTTTATTGTTTTGTAAAAAACATTTTAGGAGTTGCTCCTTTTGTGTCTGCGCTGATTTTGTGTACATGCCATAATGTGATACTGATGGGACGTACGGCATCGTGGGATATATACTGTCATGCATTTATGCTGGGGGCGGTATATCATTTGGCGGTGGCAATAAAAGGAATGGGCGGGAAGTGGCGTCATTGTATCGTGGCGGGTGTGCTGGCGGGTCTTTCCATCATGAGTAAAGGGCCGGTGTCTGTTTATGCTCTCTTGCTGCCGTTTGTTATAGCGTTTGCTTTTGTGATGCGACCTTGTATCAAGGGGTGTCGGGTTGCGATTGGCGTAATGTGTGTGATTGCATTGGTGGTGGGAGGATGATGGTTTGCATATATTCATTTATCTTATCCGAATGAACTGGCTGCGGTTGTGGAAAAGGAATCGGAGGCGTGGATTAGTTATAATGTACGTCCCTGGTATTATTATTGGAAGTTTTTTTTAGAATCGGGGGTGTGGGCAGGTCTGCTGATTACGGCAACTGTCCTGCCTGTATGGAATAGGCAATTGAGACATAATAAATTGTATTTATTGCCATTGTTGTGGATGTTGGTGGCACTTGTTTTGCTGTCCTTATTGCCGGAAAAGAAGATGAGGTACATATTCCCATTGCTCATACCTGCCAGTATGTTAATGGGGGAACTGGTAGATTGGTGGAAAAAAAGTTTTGTCTGTGGTGCTGTAAAAAGAACGGATAGTCTGATATTCCGCAGTAATGTTTGGCTCGTTGCAATTGCTGTGGCACTTTTGCCCGTTGCGGGATGGATATTTATGTTTAGTTGCGGGAAGATGACTTTGTTGTTGTGGTTTGTTGTGACCTGTATTTGTTTGGGTGTGGTTCTTGTATTGGTATGGAGCGGTCTGCGTATGCGGGTGTCGTATATGGAAAACAAAGGGACGGGGATATTGTTCTATTTTTTGGAACAATACCCCCGTCCCTTTGTTTTCCTTTGTTTTGACGATCTTTAATCCAATAAAGTATGTTCGATCAGTATTTTAACACCGATTACAATTAAGATAAGGCCTCCGAGTAGTTCTACTTTGAGGCCTTTGATTTTTCCGAACCGGAAGCCACAGATCACTCCGCTGAAAGAAAGGAAGAAAGTAGTGAAAGCGATAACTGAAGCCGGAAACCAGATGCCCGTTTTCAGAAAAGCCATACTCACGCCGACAGCCAGGGCATCGATACTGGTCGCTACGCCGAGGGTGAAAAGCATCCGGCTAGAAAAGGTAATCAGGTGGCTATCCTCTTCTTTGAAGGATTCGTAGACCATCTTTCCACCTAAATAACTCAATAAAACAAAGGCGATCCAGTGATCGAAATCGGTGATATAATTACTGAAATGAATACCCATCGCCCATCCCAGCCAGGTCATACCCCCCTGGAATATCCCCATGGTCAAAGCCATTTTCAGAGACTTCTTGATACAGAACGGTTTCATACATATGCCGCCACTGATACTGACCGCTAAACTGTCCATAGAAAGACCGATTGCAATTAATAGGATGGTGATAAAGCTCATTGTACAAAAATTGTTCTGCAAAGATAGAAAATAAAGTAAAAAGTAAAAGGTAAAAACGAAAAGGTGACTTACCTTTGTGATGAAATTAGTGGAAAAAATGGAACTACAGACTGTTGTCAAATTGGATAAACCTTCGTTTCGGATCGATTATTCGACCCGGCTCATGATGCTGGGTTCCTGCTTTGTCGAAAATGTTGGAGCGAAGCTGGAATATTTCAGGTTCAAGACGGATATCAATCCTTGTGGTATTGTATATAATCCCCTGTCTGTGGCTGATACGCTGGAGTTGTTATTGGCCGGTAAACGATTCTCGCAGGCCGATTTATTACGAAACGGGGAACTGTGGGTGAGTCTGAGCCATCATGGACGGTTTTCCGCCAGGGAAGCCGGGGACTGTTTACAGCGTATAAATTCCAGATTAGAAAAATCGGTAGCTTATTTAAAAACGACAAATGTCCTGGTGATTACCTGGGGAACTGCCTGGGTATACCGTCATCGGCAGTTGGGACGAGTCGTTGCCAATTGTCATAAATTTCCGGCCACTGATTTCGAGCGTTTCCGATTAAGCCCCGAAGATATCGAACAAGTGTATACCGATTTATTGTCCCGCCTGCACAGTCGTTATCCGGATATGAGGGTGCTGTTCACCGTGAGCCCTATCCGGCATTGGAAAGACGGAGCACATGCCAACCAGTTGAGTAAAGCGGTATTGTTGCTGGCCATCGATAAATTGAAGCAAAGGCTGGATTATGTCTCTTATTTCCCTTCTTATGAGATCGTGATGGACGAGCTTCGGGATTATCGTTTCTATACAGAAGATATGTTACACATCTCTCCGCAAGGAATCGAATATATCTGGGAGAAGTTTCAGTCCCTGTATATGACTTCGGCAACCGAAGCGTGGATGAAGCGCATCGATAAAATAAACAAGACTTTATTACACCGACCTACAGATCCTGATTCGTCTGTTTATCAGGAATTGATGAAAAAAACAGCTCAGGAGCGTGAACGGCTTGAACGTGAACTCAGTATTTCTTTCAGTTGATTCCGGTTATTCCGCTGTTTCTGTCCCGGTCACGATATCCTGCATCGGGATTCGTTTCAGTTCATCCAGGGAAATCTCTGTTTTTACGGCATAACTGGCCGGATAAATTTTACGGATCCGGTGTAAATCAGGAATACATTCCAAACGGTTTCTGTAATTACCTACCCGGATTTTGAAATCCGGATCGAAATATTTCAAATAGGCCGGAATGTCTTGGAAAGTTTCTTCGAACTTATTCCGCATTTCCTTTAGGTTTTCGATGTTGCAGCCGAATGAACTGACCGAATAGATTTGAATCCGGTAACCTGTAAAAGTTTTCTTTTTCTCATTCAGATGGATGTGCCATTGCAGCAAATTGTCTATCGGCGTGTCACTGTCGAGGATTACCTGTCCACCGTTATGACTTTCCGTTCCGAGTTCCTGAAGAATATCGTAATGCGGTTCTGCTTCCACGATCAGGGTATCTGCTTCTTGGGCAAACAGATGGACCGGAAAAAGGAATAATATAAAGAATAGGTATTTATTCATGATTTAAAATTTTTTGCGAAGATAAAAGAAAATATTTGAATATCATCACAGAAACTGACAGCTTATTACTTCGACCTGTCAGTTCTTCGATGAGGCGCAGCGAGTTAAAAAAGCGTTAATACAGGAGGTCGGAGGAGTGGATATGATAAAAAGAAATAATTTTGCTTCATCAATCAAAAATAAAATTTTATGTGTCAGGCTACAGATAAACAAATCATAGAAGTACTGAAAATGGAAACGATTCCGGCATTAGGTTGTACGGAACCGGTTGCTTGTGCCTTAGCTTGTGCCCGATGTAAAGAGGAATTGGGTGGTGTTCCGGAACATATCGAAGTGTTCGTCAGTGGAAATATCTATAAGAACGGAATGGGAGTAGGTATTCCCGGTACCGGTATGACCGGACTGCCTATCGCCGCTGCTTTGGGTGCTGTTTGTGGAAAGACTGAATACGGCCTGGAAGTATTGAAGGAAGTTTCTGCTTGTAATAATTTGGCTGTTGCTAAATCTTTATTGGACAAGCAGGCTGTCGTTATCCATTTGAAAGAAGATGCTCCCGATAAATTGTATGCAGAAGCCATCTGTAAGAAAGGCAACGATACGGTAAAAACAGTGATTGTCCACGGACATACCAATATTATTCTGGTTGAAAAGAACGGGAAAGCAGTTTATCGTAAAGATTTTACGCCGGTAGCTGCCGAAAAGAGCGATCGTGCTGAATTAAGTATAGCCCGGATCTGGGAATTTATCCACCGGATCGACATTGCAGAGATCGAGTTTGTATTGGAAGGTGCTGAAATGAACAAAGCGATTTCGGCTGAAGGTTTGAAGAGTGAATACGGTCTGCAGATCGGTAAGACCTTAAAAGAAAATATCGACAAAGGGTTGCTGGAAAACGACTTTTTGAACAATGCCTTGATTTGTGCCACCGCAGCTTCCGATGCTCGGATGGACGGTTGTGAAAAACCGGTGATGACTAATTCCGGTAGTGGAAATCAGGGAATTACGGTTTATCTTCCTGTCGTCGTGGCTGCCGAACAATTCGGTTGTTCCCGGGAGCAATTGATCCGGGCCTTGGCTTTGAGTAATCTGGTAGCTGCCCATATCCATTATTATATGGGACACCTTTCTGCTTTGTGTGGAATTCTGATTGCCGGTACGGGGGCTGCTTCGGCGATTACTTATCTGATGGGGGGAACCTACGAACAGGTAGTCAACACTATTAAGACTATGTGTTCCAACCTGACCGGAATGATGTGTGACGGAGCGAAACAAGGTTGTGCCCTGAAAGTATATTCCGGCGTTTCTGCTGCCGTACAGGCCGCTCTGTTATCCATGAAAGGAATCAAAACTCACAATGACGGTATTATTGAAGAAGATATTGAAAAAACGATCCGCAATGTCGGAATCATCGGTACCGCCGGTATGGAACAGACCGATAAGACGATTCTGAACATTATGTGTCGGAAACAATAATAATTTTTCTCTACATACTATTTCCCGGAATTTTGGTGTTTTACAGACCACGATTCCGGGATTTTTTATCTGATTTTCCCGGATTAATTCCAGATTCAATTTGTACACAACAAATTTAATATGTATCTTTGTTCCCTATTCTTACAAAGAGATAATCAAGTAGTTCGAATGTTAAAAAAACGAACGATTAAATTTGTAATAAGAAATAGCTGGGGATGTTAATGAATAAATTTTGAAAAGATTGATTAGGTGAAGATTATAAAATAGTCAGAAAAAGAAAAGAGATTCGAAACATAACTGTTTTAATCGTTCGTTTTTTTTGTAAACATATTGCCGACGAATTTGTACGATCAATTCAAATTTTCAATATGTTCTGCGTTTTATAATCTTATCTATCATTCCAAACGATAGTTTTCTTTTCAGTTTATTTCTTCTCCCGGCTGACCGAGCTCCTTTTCATTCTTGGACGTAAAAGAGTCTCCCGGTGGCGTCGCCGTGGGTTGCTACACGCGTAGGGTAACAGACCGGGCGTGAACCGGTATCCAATCCGGTGGGGAAACCCCCGAAGGCAACGCCGCTACGATGGTTCGGGAGCGGGAGTTCGATTCTCCCGGTAGCGACAAAGATAGATGATAAATAATAGATGATAGATGGAAGGAGATTTTGTAGGGGATTTGTGATGGAGAAATCTGGTGATAAGGTAAATTTTTACGAATTGTAAATCTTTAATA
>OGGK01002151.1_pt1 | contig 10676 bp, 9 predicted proteins | sample 1571171 | NCBI WGS metagenome assembly OGGK01 (sample SAMEA2581958, study PRJEB24529) | metagenome | biome: Human gut stool | place: China | collected 2011 | reverse complement strand
TTTGTTCGCAGCGAAGATAGAGATTTCAATTATGAGCCAATTTTTGACTGCTTACTTCATAGTCAGTCTGTTTTACGTCTGACATCTATAACTTGTCCCGTCAATCCAGAAAGTAATGTCATTATTGAAGTTTCTGCAACAAATTGGGGACTTAATAAACTATTTTCCGGTTCTATACCAAAGTTTTGGATACGCATAGGTGTTTTAGTTCTTTCCGGATTAATACAATTAATCTTTATATTATAACTTTTCCATTCTTCAGATAAAGCCTGAACTAAATTCACAATTGCAGCTTTTGAAGATGAATATAGGCTATACATCGCTCTGCCTCGTGTATATGAACTGGAAGTAAATAGTAATAAACCTCCATGAGACTTCGCTAAATATGAGAATGATTCCTTCGCCACATTTATCGCTCCCAAATAATTTACACGTATTAAATTTAAAATATCATCATATTTCATTGTCATCAAAGGAATTTTCAATAATATACCTGCTGTATTTATAACGAAATCAATCTTTTTCTCAATCAGATATACTTTTTCCAAAGCTTCTTTTACTAATGATGCATCAGCAACATCTGTTCCAGTCTCACTTCGACTAAACGAATAAACCTTAGCTTTCAATCCGGTACACAGTTCTGCAATACTATGTCCTATACCATAACTTCCCCCAAAAATGACTATAACTTTATGCTCTAATGCGGTTTCTTGTCCATATAAAGAAACATCACTTACAGATTTTAATTGAAAAAGCTTATCCAACAAAAACAAATCTTCTTTATGCGTTAACTTCATATTAAATTTCTCTCCCGGTACAACTCCTATTGGTATATCAGGCATATATTTTAAAACAACCCCACAATCATCGGTTGTTTTAAAATTAGGATCTACCAATGCACGTTTATATGCTTCCCTAATAACGGATAATTTAAATGCTTGTGGGGTCTGTCCATTGTATAAAAATTGTCGGTTAGGAATATCCTCTATTTCATGCGTATTCAGATTCATTTTGATAATGGTATCTGTTGCAGGAATTGCAACATCAACAGCTCCATACTTACCCAACATAGTAATACAATCTGATATTATTCTTTTAGTAACTAAGGGACGTACACTATCATGAAATATTAAATTAATATCATTCTCTGTAGAAGCATAGGCATTTATAGCTGACAAACTTGAATAATAACGTTCACTTCCTCCTTGTAGAATTCGTCCTACTTTCTTAAAATTATTAATGCAACACAATTCCTCCACTTTTTCAAGATAATTAGGGTGTACCACAATTGCAATTTCATCAATAAGCGGATGGTTATCAAATACAGAAATGGTATGTTCTAAAACTGTTTTTCCCGAAACTTTAAAAAATTGTTTAGGCATTGTCCCTCCCATACGAGTTCCGACACCACCTGCTAAAATTACAGCAACATTTCTCATGCTAATTTCTTTATTCTAACTAATAATCCAATTAAAAAATAGTAAACATAAAACATTCTTACCTGTAACCAAGACAAAATCCTCCTCTTAAACCCTATTACATGGCAAGTACTACAATATAATAAAACTGATTTGTACCTGGAGTCTTGAGTTATAATTCGAGTTATTGAAATAGCTTTCTTATTGAATATGGCTATTCGAGGATATTTATAACTCACTGCATTAGAAACCCAATCATAAATAATCCAATAAAAAACATCTTTAATAACTGGATATTTATATTTTTCATATATCACAAATAATTCATTAACAGTAAACAAAATATCCAAATCCTTTTCTTTTATAGTATTAATAATACTATCGTTACGTCCTATATAATAATTATATAACAATTCATTTAACACATAAACTCGTGCCCCTTGTATCATACATTGGAAATTGAACAACAAATCTTCATAAACAATTCCCGATTTAAAGTTCAACCCTCTTTGTCGTAAAAATGATAATTTATATAATCTGTTACAGGCTGATGCGCTAAAGCGATTATTCAGCTTAGCCTGGACCAAATATTCCTTACCATCTAACAGATTATTTCCCCAATACGCAGGATCTCTAACTTTTTCTATGCAATCCTTTATCAAATATCGACCAAAAACCACTATATCAACCTCAAATCTCTCTATTACTTGCGATAACTCATAACATGTATTAGGCTCTATAGAATCATCACTATCTAAAAATAAAACATATTCTCCTGATGCTATATTTAATCCTGTATTACGAGCTTCACTTAAACCTTTATTTTTCTGATATATATATTTAATTCTTTCATCAAATAAATAACTTTTTATGATATTATCACTATTATCCGTCGAACCATCGTTTACCAATATAATTTCAATGTCCTGAAAAGACTGTTTCATGACACTATCTAAACATCTGTTCAAATATTTTTCAACATTATATATAGGAATGATAATTGAAATAAGCATAAAACTAAATGAATTTTATTTTAAGTTTCGGAACATATAGAATTAAACTATAAAAAAATAAGAATATCAAAATATTTATCAATGAAGGGAAAAATGAAGCACGAGGCATATACACTATATTAGGAACTAATATAAAAGCCAAAAACATGATAACACGAGTATTACGAACACTTTTCTCAAAATAACGAATAATATATCCAGCTAAAAAACTCATTAGTAGAAATCCGATTAATCCCAAATCCCAAAACTCTCCGAGAAAACTAGAACCAACTCCCTCTCCCCCCAAGTATGCATCCGGTGCTAAAAAATAAGTCAATCGATGTCCTAAACTATTAGTTTGCTCCACAAATTCCATAGATTGACCTTCAAAAGTTGATGTTAAGGATAAAGGATACAAAATATATGGTAATCCAGTATTTACAAATGTTGATTTATAAAATATCATATATGCAAATACTAATAACGAAACCCCTTGTTGAGAAAAAAACATCATAAATAAATCAGAATCATAACCAGTATCAACGTCCCCCCTCCGGAACTCCAATAATACTTGTGACAGAATAATACACACAATTGAAATCAATAATAATTTGCCTATTTTTTGTTTTTGTTGTTCAGAATAAAATGAATAATAATACCATAATAAAAATATAATAGGTAAAAATAGTTTAGAACGTCCACCCTTTAAAACATCTGCAATTCTTAAAGCAAAGAAAATTGACGATATGATAAAGAACTTCTTTTTAGAAGGTTTCGATGCTAAAAATAAGCAATATGAAAATTCAAAAATAGATATTGCTCCCGTCGTCCATATTGGATATTTCAAATTTGCAATAGTTCCATCATATACAGCTAAATATCCATGCTCCAACACAGCTTTAAACTGAATCAAATATTTAATAAAAGTACCTGGAACGGAGAATAGAAATAAGAAAGTAGATATTTTATCTAGATACCTCGAATATTCAAAATTTATCTTTCTATAAGACAAATATTTTCTACCCATCAAGCATCCAAGATGCATAAATAGCAATGAAAATGTTAACAATATTAATATTTGAAACTGTACGTTTATAGGGAAAATGAAATCATTATATTTATCTGCCCATGTCCAATTAAACAAACCATAAATATCCAAGAATATACGCGAATAAATAAACACACATAGCATATATAGAAAAAGAACATACAAATTGAATGTTCCACTTTCATGTATCGCAGAAAAAAGTGACCACAAAAAAATGAGTAACAATTCATATTGTAGTATATTAATTGTTACATCATTATATCCAAATCCAATACAAAATAAAAATTGGAGAAAATAGCAAATAATAATAAAAATCTGTATTACTTGAAAAATGGAATATTTCCACGTAAAACTTATCATCTAAATAAAGTATTAACTTTACATATTTGCTGATTCAAATCAAAATCAGATAATCTATGCCTTAATTTAGTGGATATCAACAAAGAATGTTCTGACGCTTTACAAATTGCTTCCGAAAAAGAATTTATATCCAATGAAGCCACATATCCAAACTCTCCATTACACAATACTTCTTCAGCACCTACACAAGGAGAGGAAACAATATTTCTTTCTAAAATTAAAGCTTCTATTATTACAGTCGGTAATCCTTCATATAGGGAAGATAAAACAAATACGTCACAGGATTTTATTAAAGGATATGGATTTTCTTTAAACCCTAAAAAATGTACATAATCTTGCAATCCCATATCATCTCTCAGTTTTTCCAACTCAACTTGTAAAGGCCCCACCCCTAAAATCCATAATGTAAAATTTCCCTTGTTCAACAATAAAGGCATACACTCAATCAAAAATCGATGATTTTTACCTTTGTCAATCCTACCTACAGCCAATAAATTTATTCTATCCCGACTAAATGGTACATTAATATGTACATTTGATTTTTGTATAATATCAGAAATATCAATAGGATTATATAAAACAATCGATTTATTTTTGACAGCAGGGCATAAATTTATCAATGTCTTTTGACAAGCTTTAGAAACACATACTATTTGATTTAAAGAAGGAAGGTCACGAAAATATCTCCGCTTATTAGTTGTTTTACAGTAGGTATGCTTTATTAAATCTGTATGTAGCCAAGCCACTCTTTGCGCAGTAGCAGGAGCTTTAAATAAAATTCTGGTAGCAGTATCCTCTCTAAAAGCAATATAACAATCGTATAGTTTCCTTATATGAAAGATATAGAACAAGCTAGGAAACGTTAGTAAAATACGTCTCTTAATTTTATTTATTAGCAGATTTGAATCCCCCAAAGCAGAATATAAACATATATTCCGAGGAACACTATCAAGATAAACACCCTCTCTATTTATTAAAAAAAGATCTACATTATATTTTTTTGCATCAAGATGTTGAAGTATTGTTATCAATATCCTTTCTGCTCCACCACCTTTCAAATTATCTATAATGAATAAAAGATTTTTTTTCATGACCTACTTTTATCTTTAATATATAATAAAATTCCTAAGAAACAGGCTATTATAAAAGTCCATCTTCTATTTATAGCTTCTTTATATATATTCCTAAAACTTTTTCCTGCAAATAGACTATAACGCACATAACTTGCAGCATTAATAACATAGTTAGTAAATGATAAATTAAAATAATTCCTCTCATTTATATACAGAGCATAACCATTAGGATTTCTTAAACACAGATGTCTGTATTTGCTAGACAGACCATCTCTTTGATAATCTTTTATTTCTAAACTTCGCTTAATACAACATATTTTATATCGCAAAGAAATTCTATTTAAAACCAATGCTTCTGTTACAAAGAATTCATTCTCAAATTCAGGGAATGGATATTCTTTCAAAATACGAGTATAATAAATTAACCCTTTATCTCCTTTTACTGACAATGAATTGTAAAGGTTATAATGTGAAACAACCAACTCGTCTACAGGTAGCGAAGTTCCTATTAGATTTCCATGTAAATCTAAAGAATTACATGAAAATCCTGCTATCCAAGGATTATCCTTATGTATCAAATGATATGAATAAATTATTTCTAGTGCAGTTTCAATATAATAATCGTCAGAATCTAAACAAATAAAGATTTCCCCTTTAGCTATCTGCACTGCTCTATTAAATGCACGATGCTTTCCCCCATTCTCCTGCTTCAAATATACAATGGAAATTTTATTTGTATTTATCCATTTCTGAACTATTTCTTCTGTATTATCTGTGGAACCATCATCCACAATAATCCATTCAAAACTACGTAATGTTTGTTTACACAAATATTCATAGGTACGTCCTATAGTATTCGCTCTATTGTAAGTCGGAGTAAATACACTAAAGAGAAATTCCATATTTTTCCATTAAACAATTAACATCTGAAAAAAGTAAACTATTACTTCTTATCCATTCCTCATCCATATTCCACCACTTTAATTTTAACAAAAAATCTATTTGATTCTGCTCAAAGCGCATTCTAATACATTTAGCCGGTACTCCACCATAAATTGAATAAGGCGGTATATCTTTAGTTACAATAGAATTTGCTCCTATTACTGCACCATCACCAATTGTAACTCCATTTACAATAGTCACATTAGCACCAATCCATACATCATTTCCAATAGTAACTATAGCAAACTGGTCATACCTATCTTCTAAAAGGAACTTTCCTTTTAAAAATAACCTCGGAGAAGTCGTAACGTTCTTTTCTACTGGATGATTACCCAAGCCAGCTACGACATTAGGACCTATTGAACAAAACTTTCCTATATGGCAACAATGTATAATAGAGTTATAATTTACATATGAATAATCTCCAATAATAGAATTACTGAAAATAACGCGAGCTGAAAAAGAACAATCACAGCCTATAACAGTATTTCCTAATAATTGTACATCTCGTCCTATATTGACAGTCCTTCTCCTAAAGAGTCTCATAAACCGATTTATGAAATTCATCATATTATACCATATTTTTTACAATAATACCATCTCTGTAAAGTTTCAAAGAAAACAGATATTACCAATGATATAGATAAAGTATATATATTTAAACAATCAATAATTCCCAAAAACATTATTACGAACAAATACACGAACATACTATAAAACATATTGACAATAACATCTTTTACATGATTGTGACTTATTAATATAACAGTTCCAAGAAAATAACTTAAATGGCGATATATAAACAGAGTTCCCAACATCCAATACACAGGAATTGCCATTAGCATATCATTATTAAAAAATAAAAGAATAAATGATTTCAAAGAACATCCAACAATAAAATATAATAAAACTCCTATTACAGTAGTATATATTAAAAGTTTACGGGCAAATATTTTATTAGCATTTTTATTATAATATGGAAATACAACATTACTTATTGTATAAAATATAGTAGATAATACATTTACTATTTTTTCTACAAAATCATAATAAGCTACTTCTCCCATTCCCAAAACGCTACCAATAACTATAGTATTAGTCCTATCTTTCACTATACCTGTTATTGACGTTAAGAGAAGTTTGGTTGAATCTTTTGTATGATAAAATATAGTCGCTAAAGACTGCCATCTAAACTTAATTTTAAATTTATATATTAGTATATATATGGCTATAAGAGATGTAATAATCGCTCCCAAGCCAATGATAAGTGGAACCAATAAATAATCTTGCGGTGTAGTGACCCATATAAATATCAATAGAATAAACACTACACGTCCTATGAAAGAAAAAATTGCAATATATTTCATTTTTTCTATACCTTGAAAAAACCATATAGGAAATAAACATTCATAAATACATTGCCACATTGAAAAAATATATAATAATTTATATTCTCGAATTTCAGGAAAAAGAAATATTAAAAATAAGAATCCAAATACTATAATTAAAAGCAAGGTTTTTACAATATATACCACACTAACTATTTCGTTTATCTTCTTTGAATCTTCTCTATTAATGCTAATATATTTCGTAGCTGAGATATTAAATCCCCAGTTTACAAATATTGCTAAATAACTAACTATTGCCTGAGAATATATGATTACACCATATAAATTTTTTCCTAAAGTATTAATTAAATAAGGATATGTAACAAGTGGTATCAATAAATTACATATCTGTAATAAAGTTAGATAGCCAAAATTTTCAATTAAGGTTTTATACCTATATATATAGTCAGATATATTTTTCACTTTGCAAATTAACATCATCGTAAGCACTCAATCACTTTGGACTCTTCTGAAAATAAGTAAGCAGTCATTTTAGACCTGAAAAGGTTTAAAAGTAAGCACTCAATACCTTTTTCCCTACTGAAAATCAGCGAGAAAGGGAATTGGTCTTATTATATTTGACTTCGATTTAACTTAATTCAAACCGAAATGCCTGATGGAATCAGCATTTCGTAGTTCTTGTTTCCTGACAATAGTTCACGGAATACATGTATAAGATATCCCTTGATATCCGAGAGGTACATCTTGGCCGTTTCGATAATGGTATAGAAAGTCATTGCCACATTGACACCCTCCTCACTGCTGAAGTGAAGAGAATTATTTCGCGATACGGCAAAGGGACGTATCGCACGTTCCGCCACCATGTTGTCTATCGTGTAGTCGCCCCAGTGGCGATATTTAAGCAGGTCATCCCAGCCGTTCAACATATAAGCCAAAGCTGTCTCCATCATTTTACCGTAGTGACAGCGTTTATCCTGCTGAAGTTCCAATACCTGTTTCCTCAAGCCTTTCAATATCTCACTGACATCGGATTTATTTCTTCTTTTCCTTATCTCCCCGAGAGTGAGCCGACGCATCAAACATTCAGCCTCTATCAGATACAACCGCCCAATTTGTTCCACAAACCATGCCGCCTCTTCGTCTTTGGCGATGTCTGCAGCAAGTTTGAACTTTGCCCGGACATGAGAGATGAACTTGGAAACTCCCTCCTTTTGATAGCGTTTCCATAAATTCTTGAAATCCGTGCTGCTTGCCATAAGCATTCGTTTTATCTTTATGGCACAAAAATCTAGCATACGGGGCGGTAAAGCAAATAAACAATTGAGTGCTTACCGTCCATATGGGTAAGCAATAATACGTTATTTTTTGAATCCGGCACCAACTCTCCCTATCCAAAAAGCGATGCAACGCCATCCGCATCCGGATTTCCTTTACCGAAGGTATCAGCTGGCCGGCATTTATATAATTCATAAACTGAGGGACGAGGTCCGAAAGGGAATCTCGTACAGAGTCAGGCATCAGCATGTGCCATTCACCTTTAACATCATCCTCATATGTCAGCACAAGACCGAACTTCTAGAGTTTATAGGGAGTTTTGCGTATTGCGTACCACGTATGCATTGGCACCGACCGTGACAAACTCCTCAAGCAACTGATGTTCCGCCTTGCAAAGAGAATTGCAGATGGCAGCAAGGCTGATATTAGAACCGTATTCCTTATTTTTGATGGTAACCATATTTCCAATTTTAGAAAACAAAATCTTCCACAATATACCTGTCTACATTACGCCTTTCCTTGCTGAAATTCACCCCCACTTTGACAAGACGCCTCCCGTCCAACCTATAAGGAATCAGATACCCTTTTTCATCAATCTGCCGTAAAGCCTCCTCGGCACTGCCGTTCAGTTTAAACTCAAAAACATAAATGGTATCTTTCGTCTTCACCACGGCATCGGCACGACCGTGGGCACTACGGATTTCCGTCTCAACAAATTGTCCCATCAAAGTGAAAACCACATAAAAGACAGCCTGGTAGTGACGTTCCGTATTATCGCTCAAATCGTATGGCATACCGGCAAAAAACACCCGGAGACGTTCCATGAAAGCATCCACATCACCGGAACGGAGTTCACGCATAAACTTGGCTATGTGGAAACCGGTTTCATCATCGGTCACTTCCGTATAATAAGGTACCAGAAAATTCAAGAAACCATAGCGTACCTCATCATTGGGAAAACCCAAAGTGTACAATAAAACATCCCTGTCGTAGTCTTTGATGGTCAGATAACCACTCTGGTAAATCATGGGAAGCGGGTTCTTTACTTCTGCACGATACTCAAAAAAAGCAGAAGCCGTCACTTCAACTCCCTCAATCAAAAGGCGCAAATCATAATCACTCTTTTTCAACAAGTTAGCCAAGTAGGTAGGAGTACCGGTCTGAAACCAGAAATTATCCAAAATCTTCGACTTGCATGCATTCAACACACTGAAAGGATTAAAAACCCCTTCACAATGAGGGTAAAAATGATAACCGTCATACAGCTTCGTCATCCGCTCCAAAGTTGTATCGAAGTCCATCCCATTGGAAACACCCAAACGTTCTATCTCCGGAGTAAACGTTGTGAGCAGTTCTTCCTTAGTAATACCACATAAAGAAGAATAGTCGGGCCATGTACTGATGTCCTGCAACTGATTTAAATCACTGAACACGCTAATCTGCGCAAACTTCGTCACACCCGTCAAAAAAACAAAGCGGAGATAACGGTCGGCACTTTTCAGTACCCCATAAAAGGCTTTCAATATCCGACGATACTCTTCCGTTAACTTTTCATCCGAAAGAGCTTGAAGCAAAGGCTTATCGTATTCATCAATCAACACTACCACTTGCTTACCCGTCTGGGCATACGCCTGCTCTATCACATAGGCAAAACGCTCTTCGGGACTACGCTCCTGCTTTTCCGCACCATATTTCAATTCCCACTTTTCCAGATATTGATTAAGCATGGCTACCAAATCTCCGGCTGTTTCATATTTACGTGCATTCAAGTCCAGATGCAATACAGGGTATTCCTCCCACCGGGTTTCCTGTTTTTCGATGGCAAGCCCGTGAAACAAATCTTTACGTCCTTGAAAGTAAGCTTCGAAGGTAGATATAAGCAAACTCTTACCGAAACGGCGAGGACGGCTCAAAAAATAGGGAGTGGAATTGGATGCTATCTTATAGACCATTGCTGTTTTGTCTACATAAAGATAATTTTCTTCACGCAGCTTTTCAAAAGTCTGTATACCAATTGGCAGTTTACGCATCTGTTCCATCTTATTTCTCTTTTTTAGAAGCTATATGCAAATATACGTTTTTTCTTCAAAGAGAAATCCTATTTATACATTTTTATTCCATTTCCTCCCATGGATAAGGATTATCCACCACATTCTGAAACTCGTCAACTGCTTCCTGCTGCTCGGCAGTCAGTGATGCAACACTCCAAGAAGCAATGA
>OGGK01002145.1_pt1 | contig 10715 bp, 9 predicted proteins | sample 1571171 | NCBI WGS metagenome assembly OGGK01 (sample SAMEA2581958, study PRJEB24529) | metagenome | biome: Human gut stool | place: China | collected 2011 | reverse complement strand
TTTCAAGTTTTCCTAATTTCTGTTCGATAGCATCCTTTAATCCCGGTGTTACCTCGATGTTTTTTCCGCTGATAATAAATTTCATGCTGCTCAACTCCTTTGTTCAAATTATACAGAAGAATGATTAGATTACTTCTGTATCATGGTTACATTATAACATGAAAAAGATTTTCTGTATACAATAAATCGTCCTAAAATTATGAAAATTTTCAAAACTTTAGGACGATCTTGAAATTATCAGATAATTAATGAATACTGTTTTAATCAGCAAGCATAAGCTTCAAACACGAATATTATTTATTGATCGTGCTGCGTTTTCTCATTCTGGAATCCAAAATCTTCTTACGGATACGCAGATTTTCCGGTGTTACTTCAAGAAGTTCATCGGTATCAATAAAGTCAAGCGCCTGCTCAAGACTGAGGACACGCGGAGGTGTCAGACGAAGTGCTTCATCTGCACTGGAAGAACGTGTGTTAGTAAGATGTTTTGTCTTACATACGTTCAGCTCGATATCTTCAGCTTTACCATTCTGTCCGATGACCATACCGGAATATACTTTCTCACCGGCTCCGATGAAGAGAGTACCACGCTCCTGAGCACTGTACAGACCATAAGTTACGGATTCACCTGTCTCAAATGCGATCAGGGATCCCTGCTTACGATACTGGATATCTCCTTTGTATGGTGCATATCCTTCAAAGCTTGTGTTGATGATACCATTTCCCTTTGTATCTGTCATGAACTCTCCACGGTATCCGATCAGTCCACGTGCCGGGATAAGGAACTCGAGACGAGTATATCCACCGTTTGACGGAGTCATGTTGCGGAGTTCACCTTTTCTCTGACCGAGTTTTTCGATAACAACTCCTGTGAACTCATCAGGAACATCAATATAAGCAAGCTCCATAGGCTCAAGTTTCTTGCCATTTTCATCTGTGTGATACAGAACTTCAGCTTTACTTACTGCAAACTCGTATCCTTCACGGCGCATGTTTTCAATAAGAACAGAAAGGTGAAGCTCACCACGGCCGGATACTTTGAAACTGTCTGCATTTTCTGTCTCTTCTACACGAAGGCTGACATCTGTGTTCAGCTCACGGAAGAGGCGGTCACGCAGATGGCGGGATGTAACGAATTTACCTTCCTGTCCTGCGAACGGACTGTCGTTTACGATGAACTGCATAGAGATCGTTGGCTCAGAAATCTTCTGGAACGGAATGGCTTCCGGATTCTCAGGAGAGCAGAGAGTATCTCCGATGGAAATATCTGTGATACCTGATACTGCAACAATAGATCCGATTGTAGCTTCTTTTACTTCTACACGGTTCAGTCCGTCGAATTCATAGAGCTTACCAATTTTTACACGCTGCTGTTTGTCCGGGTCATGATGGTTTACAAGAACCATATTCTGGTTTACAGCGATTGTACCGTTCTCTACTTTACCAACTCCGATACGACCAACATATTCATTGTAGTCAATCGTGCTGATCAGCATCTGGGTCGGAGCTTCCGGATCACCTTCCGGAGCAGGAATGTAGTCAAGGATAGTCTCGAACAGTGGTTTCATATCCTGTTTTTCATCAGAGAGATCAAGGACAGCAACACCAGCCTTTGCAGAAGCGTATACAAAAGGACATTCAAGCTGGTCATCAGAAGCACCGAGGTCGATAAAGAGTTCAAGCACTTCATCAATTACGTCATCAGGTCTTGCTTCCGGACGGTCAATCTTATTGATACATACGATAACAGGAAGTTCCAGCTCGAGAGCTTTTCTCAGAACGAACTTTGTCTGAGGCATAGCACCTTCAAATGCATCAACAACAAGTACAACACCATTTACCATCTTAAGAACACGTTCTACTTCTCCACCGAAGTCAGCATGTCCAGGTGTGTCAATGATATTGATCTTAACACCATTATAATGAACGGCAGTATTCTTAGAAAGGATTGTAATTCCACGCTCACGCTCGATATCATTAGAGTCCATGACACGTTCTTCTACTTCCTGATTCTCACGGAATACACCACTCTGTTTTAAAAGCTCGTCAACCAGAGTTGTCTTACCATGGTCAACATGGGCGATAATTGCAACATTTCTCACATCTTCACGTTTTGTTTTCATAATCTAAACACTCTTCCTTATTATAAAAAAATATTTATCTGTAACATAACTTCATTATTTTATCACAAAAAATGAAATTTACAAGAAAAAGTTTGAATTCGATTTTAAGTACGAAAAAGGTCGAATGTTTTTTCTGTAAAAAATAGTTCTATTTCATTACAATAAGACATACATTAGGTAATGACTTAAAATACCAGCCAGAGGAAGGGAGAATTATAAATTATGTCAGATAAGATTATTGAAAACAACCAGGTGACAGTTATTGGAGAGGTGGTATCAGAGTTTACATACAGCCATGAGGTCTTTGGAGAAGGTTTCTATATGGTAGAACTTCTTGTAAAGCGGTTAAGTAACTCTTGTGACCGGATTCCGGTCATGATATCAGAACGTCTCATTGACGTAACACAGGATTGCCGTGGAGAATATTTAATGGTGTCTGGTCAGTTCAGATCCTATAATCGTCATGAGGAGACAAAAAACAGACTGGTTCTTTCTGTGTTTGCGAGAGAAATAGAATTTATCGAGGAAGAACCGGATGGAGCAAGAACAAATCATATACTTCTTGAAGGATATATGTGTAAGCGTCCGGTCTACAGAAAAACACCTCTTGGAAGAGAAATTGCAGATATTCTGCTGGCAGTGAACAGACCGTATGGTAAATCTGATTATATTCCATGTATCTGCTGGGGGAGAAATGCAAGATATGCTTCAAACTTTGATGTAGGGGAACATGTCAGAATATTCGGAAGAATCCAAAGCAGAGAGTATGTGAAGAAATTGTCAGAGACACAAACAGAGACAAGAATCGCATATGAGGTCTCCGTCAGTAAACTGGAGTGTGTGGAAGAATTCTAAGGGTGGATTGTTTCATTATTTAAAACTTTGTGAAAAGGATATCATATATTGAGATAACAACTCAAATGTGATATTCTTTTTTATATGATATTTCGGAAAGTAAGAGTGCAATGAAAGAAAAAACAGGTAATGCTGATAGACAGTAGTTCTGAAAAATCATGGAATACTTGAGGTTTCATACAGGAGGAAGATACAGATGGTTAAGATATTAATGCACGGATGCAATGGAAAAATGGGACGCATGATCACAGAAATTGTGAAGAATGAAGAAGATGCAGTGATTGCGGCAGGCGTCGACAAGTTCACAGGAATTCCAAATGATTATCCGGTATTTGAAGAGATTACACAGTGTGATGTGGATGTAGATGTAGTGATTGATTTTTCCAATGCGGGAGCAGTGGATGAATTGTTAGATTACTGTGTGAAGAAGAGTCTTCCGGTTGTTCTTTGTACAACAGGGCTTTCAGACGAACAGTTAAAGAAGGTAGATGAGTGTTCTGAGAAGATTGCAGTTCTTAAGTCTGCGAATATGTCAATGGGAATCAACCTGTTACTGAAACTTTTGAAAGATGCTGCCAAAGTACTTGCACCGGCAGGCTATGATATTGAACTTGTTGAGAAACACCATAATCAGAAGCTGGATGCACCAAGCGGAACGGCACTTGCATTGGCAGACTCTATTAATGAAGCAATGGGAAATGAATACGAGTATGTATATGACAGAAGTCAGGTGAGAAAGAAGCGAGACGCAAAGGAAATTGGTATTTCAGCAGTTCGTGCAGGAACAATCGTAGGAGAACATGAGGTGATTTTTGCAGGAACAGATGAAGTGATTGAATTTAAACATACTGCATATTCAAGAAGCGTATTTGCCAAAGGTGCAGTTGAGGCAGGAAAGTTCCTTGCGGGACAGCCAGCCGGCATGTATGACATGGGGGATGTTATTCAGTTTTAGTACTGGATGAATAATAGCCGGTAAACCGGCGGGAACAAGATCCGGTAAATAGATCCCGGTAAGGGGAAGATTTCGGGTCTGGAGGAGATTGTGTATGAAAAATATGGAAAACCGTTATTTAGACAGGTTGTCGGATCTTTATCCGACAATTGCAGCTGCATCTACGGAGATTATTAATCTGCAGGCAATTTTGAACCTTCCGAAGGGGACAGAACATTTTCTGACGGATGTACATGGAGAAGATGAAGCTTTTTCTCATGTTCTGAGGAATGGATCTGGTGCCGTGAGAAGCAAGATTGAAGATGTTTTTGGTAATACAATGAGTGTAAAGGACAAAAAAGCACTGGCAACATTGATTTACTATCCGAAAGCGAAGATGGAACAGGTGAAGCGGACGGAGTCGAATATGGATGACTGGTATCGAGTGAATTTGTATCGTCTGATAGAAGTAAGTAAGCGTGCAGCAAGTAAATATACAAGATCTAAAGTGAGAAAATCACTGCCGAAGGATTTCTCTTATGTGATCGAAGAATTGATTACCGAGAAAGCGGAAGTCAGTGACAAAGAGTCCTATTATAATGAAATTATTTCTACAATCATCAGGATCGGACGGGCAGAAGAATTTATTGCAGCAATTTCAGAACTGATCCAGCGTCTGGTTGTGGATCATCTGCATATTGTCGGTGATATTTATGACAGAGGACCGGGACCGCATCTTATTATGGATAAGCTGCTGAAATATCATTCTGTTGATATCCAGTGGGGAAACCATGATGTTGTATGGATGGGGGCAGCGGCCGGACAGTTGGGCTGCATTGCAAATGTGATCCGTATCTGCGCCAGATATGGAAACCTGGATATTATAGAAGATGGTTATGGTATTAACTTGCTTCCACTGGCTACATTTGCTATGAGGATGTACAAGGATGATCCATGTACATGTTTTAAATTGAAAGGTACTGACAGACCGGAATCTGATGAGATGCAGATGAATCTGAGAATACATAAAGCGATTTCAATTATTCAGTTTAAAGTAGAAGGTCAGATTATAGAGAGGCAGAAAGGATTCCATCTGGAGAATCGTGCGTTACTGCATAAGATTGATTATCAGAAAGGTACGATTAATCTGGAAGGAAAAGAATATAAGCTCCTGGATACAAATTTCCCGACAATAGATCCAAAGAACCCATATAAACTGACTTCTGAAGAGGAAGAAATTATGGATCGTCTGGTGCATGCTTTTGTGGGATGTGAAAAATTGCAGGAACATATGCGTTTCCTTCTTGCGAAAGGTGGTTTGTATAAGGTATATAACAATAATCTGTTGTATCATGGATGTGTACCGTTAGATGCGAAGGGGAACCTGAAAGAAGTAGAAATTTTCGGAAAGAAATATCGTGGAAAGGCCTTGTATGATGTGTTGGAAAGTTATGTGAGAAAAGGATTTTTTGCATTGGATCCAAAGGAGCGGGAAGATGGAAAAGATACAATGTGGTATATCTGGTTACATCCGGACTCACCGTTATTTGGAAAGAACAAGATGGCGACCTTTGAAAGATATTTCCTTGCAGAGAAGGAAACACATATAGAAAAGAAAAATCCATACTATGCTCTGCTTGAAAATGAGACAGTTGTGGATAATATCATGATAGAATTTGGATTGGATCCAAAAGAGGATACACACATTGTAAATGGTCATGTGCCGGTTAAGAGAAAAGATGGCGAGAGTCCGATCAAGTGTAATGGTAAAGTAATGGTTATTGATGGGGGATTTTCAAGAGCATATCAGAAAGAAACCGGAATTGCAGGATACACGCTGGTTTATAATTCGTATGGATTACTTCTGGTAGCACATGAACCATTTGAGTCTACAGAAGCAGCAATTAAGAAGGAAAATGACATTCATTCAGAGACGGTAGTAGTGACCAGAGTGAACGAGAGACGTCTTGTTGGTGACACCGACGCTGGAAGGAAATTAAAAGAACAGATTAAAGATCTTGAATGGTTGCTGTCGTCGTACAGAAATGGTCAGATTATAGAAAAACTGTAAATAATTGTTTATGCTGATTATAGCCTCCGGCAGGATTGCAGAGGTGCGCAGTAGAAGTATGTCATGCAATTGCATGACGCGCACCTCGCAGCAAGAATGCCGAGGCATTCTTGAATTAATATCAGAGTACTGCTTCTTCAATTCTCTCATCGTTTGTATCTCCAAAAGATAAAACAATAGTCTTGCATTACACTGTCAAAAAGTCTCTCAATTTGTGCGGTACTCCATACAAATTCTCTTTGAATTGACGGGAGAACATATTTATTAGCAGAAATATCCTTCACGACTTCTGCTATCGTTAATGGTGACTCATATGCCATTGATTATGCCTCCTCCTTTTTTACATATGTGAGCTGAATATCATAACCGAGAGCATCCAGCATCTCTACAAAAGTTTTATTAATAACGCCATCGCCCTTTTTGATGATACGATTTACATATTGTCCTGTTGAACCAATCATCTCTCCCAGCTGTGCCTGTGTTTTTCCAGCTTCTATACACTTGATTTTTACATCTACTTCTATATTATTTTTCAGCATTCGTATCACCTCATCTGAAATTTGTAAAATAACACTAATCGGATAATATTATAACACATCTTTGCTTTCACTTCAATCTACTCATCTCGAAATTTGCACTTTGTCCACATAGCAAAAACACCCAGGACATAAATCCTGAGTGTCGTATCTGCTTCATACCTTATTCTGCTTTCATTTCGGTGCCGTCTTTGAATACCACCGTCACATCTTCCTTGCTCTTTACTACAATTTTCTCCACTAGACTGCTCCAAAGGGCATCGTCAAATTCTGTGATAACGCCTTCCTGGCCTTTCAGTGCTGTGATGAATCTGCCCATCTGTTCATACCTTGCTTCATTGTCAGAAATTGCGGTGCTGACTTCATCGTATTGCGCTTTCAGTCTGTCATAGCGTTTCACCAAGGCATTGTAGTGTGTTTTGGGCTTTGCCCGTGTCAACACAATGGCACATACACTCGGAATGTCTATCCAGCAACACCAACAAAAAAGCCTGCTCAAATTCTACGTTTTGCCGAGAGCAAGAACGAGCCGCTTTCCCGAAAAATCCTCGGAAAAGCGGCTCAAAATGCCTTGGGTAAAGGTACAGGTCCATCGAATTTGCCAAAGCCCATTTTGGCATCTTTTTGTCACGCCTCTAAAAATGGGCGCAAAAAGCCCGGAAGTTGTTGAAACTTCTAGGCTTTTCGCAGCGGCATCTTTTTTGGTGCAGCTTGATGGCAAGCAGCACCCTTTTAGATCCCTCGACTTAAAATCCCCTGAAATCTCAAGGGTTTTCGCGTTTCCTGCAAGTCAAAGCAGCTTAGTCTCAAGGGCTGAGTAGAACCAAAATAGATGCTTGCCCTCTGTTGTCTTTATTATAGCTCTTATTGCACTGTTTTGCAATGAAAACTACACACATGGTCGCATTTAATATATCACTTCATTTTGCAGCCATTCTTATCTCTCAGTGTGTCCGCCATAACACACATGCGGTTCACTCCGGTTTTAGGGAGCGAAAGCATTACTTGCCCAACAAATGGAATGCCTGCGGTGTCCGTTCCTCCCAGAAGGCAGGCAAAAGACGCGGCTGCGCACAGATCCGGTTTGAGCAGTTCCAGTGAAAAGTCTGCCGTATACTGGCCGCTTGTATGTTTTCTGAGCGTTCCCTGCTGACAACAAGCAAAGTTGGCACTGGTGCTTCGGCCGCTCAGTCCAAAAATCAGACTCTCCTCTACGGGTTCAAAGGGACAAGAGAAGGTAACTGTTATGCTTTTTTTCTGATTGGATTCCAGATATACCGGCGCAGCATCTATCCGCCGAGTCTTTTGTGAAGCAAACATTTCAAGCGCATCCAAATCTTTGCATATTCTCAAATTATCTGTTTCACGAAGCAGCGTCAATGCATTCTCAACCTTACCACAGCGGATGAGGCTTCGTGCTTCGTTCTCCGCCCTTGCTATAGCCTCGCAGTCGGCGTTCCAAAGATCAGACAGAAGCTTACGGCCGTCGTCTGCGGTGTCACAATACAGCAGATTCATTGCATTTTGGTAATCACGGAATCTCTGCCAGACACTTCTTGAATATCCCATCTCTTCGGGTGCTGATAAATAGTGTTTTGCGGCTCGCTCAACAGGCTTTTCCATGGAGTTCAGGGCTTTCGGAAGTCCTGCGGCCGGGTGTGTCGACATATAGGGAAGCTGGCAGGGCCGCCCAAGACAAGTCCATATTTTTGTAAACAATGCCTCATTGGAAAACTCACATACGATGCTGTCTACAGTGGAGCCGGTGCAAATGCGGCGGATACTGGAATAATGCGGAGAGCGCCCAGGGCCAACCCGTTCCGCGTCATCCGGCGTGCCCTCATAGTGTTCAGACATGATATTGCCTAATTCACGGGGTGAAACCTTATGGTTCGGGCGGCAAACAAAGGGCAGATCATTTGTTGTGTTCCCGCATTTCTGATGCATCAGCTTCTGAAGAGCGTGCTTTGCGCGCAATACATTATAAGGTTGGTGTTGTTTTTCCTCTATCGCATACGCCTTTGCAAAGTCAAAATCCTCAAAACTGCCATCCTGCCGGGGTTTATACCACCCTTTTTCTATGGCGTATTCAACCAGATCCGGCGAATAGTAGGCTTCCGGGAAGTCTTTGAGCCCGTGCAGTGTATAGTGATTAGGCATTACTGCCACCATATCGTCCGGAATGCGAACTGCCATATAATGTCGACCGCTGACGATCTGAATCATAAACGCTTCGTTCTTGTCTGCAAACGTGTAGCTTCGTCCGTCTGGCGCATATCCATATGTATCGACCATTTCGATAGCGATCTGCAGCGCTTCCCGCGCCGTCGATGCCCGTTCAGCTACTATGCGGCGAAGATTTCCCTCTATGCCGCCATTGCTCAGGCGAGACGGATCCCGTGTGTTCTCCTTTGAGACTTTACAGCTGTTACTTACAATAAGAATGCCCGCATCGTTGAAATAGGTATCTGCATTGGACAAGCCGTACATTCCTGCTTTCACTTCGACCCATAGATACCCATGTGTATGTTCAATCTGAGGGATCGACGCCCGCCCATTTTCAGCAGGGATCACAGAGCCTGCCTGCCAATTCATTTGCGGGACATCGCCGCGATAGACTTTGCAATATACATCGTCATCCTCGTTATGTGCGACAAGGACCTGGCCGGTCGTTGTCGCATTCTTTCCGGCAATCAATGTCATGCAGTTCCACGCAGAACGATCTGAATGATCACATACATGCTCAATAAACTCTCCGTCCAGCATTCTGATTCCTCCCACTGTATTTTGTAAAACCAATTTGCAAGTGCGCAGAGCACACACTATTCAGTCTCTTCTCTTATGGGGATACGCATCGCTAATATGAAGAAAAAGGATTTTCATAACACACCGCCTATTAAAACCATTTCATTCTTAGAATGCTCTGACTACATTCTACCAAATTCAACACGTATGCGCAACTCTAACAGTTAAAATCCCCGTTTTTAAACATTTTTATTTATAATGGTCACAGGCACAGTTTGGGCCACATATTCCACTCAATTGGCTCCCCACAAAAATTCCTTTGCAAAAAGCTCACGGTCAAGATTCTTAATTGATTGTCGTTCAAATTCAATTTGCCGTGGTTTGTCCTAAAATGTAAGCGCAACCGCATAGTCGCTGTAGGCAGCTAAAGAGGTCGTCCCTAAACGTTAGGACGACCTCCGAGCCGTTTTCTGCATATTGCAAGACAATTTTGCAGTAATACACGGTTTTACGTTGTACTCATAACTTTTTCTCAACTTTACACCCCTTCGCCAAAGATAATTGGCAATTAGTCATCACTATATAGTCAAATAAGCGGCGATAGAAATTCCCTTTTGCTGGAGCATTTCGGCAGCTGCGGATCCTACGGCTAGTCTCTAGGGTGTATCTGAAAACTCATGATGTGACCGGCAGCGAGGGATTTTTGCGTTGCGCAAGACATTTTTTCGCAGGAATACTGACGTATTTCAAGGAAAAATGACGCGGCGCACCGCAAAAAGGCCCGCTGTCCGGGTGCGTTGGGAGTTTTCAGATACACCCTATAAAACCGGAAGTGCAGAAGCGGGATGCTCCGAAAGCTCCTGGCTGTATGCTGTCCGAAACGCCCCCGGCGTTTTCGCAAAGCGTTTGCGGAACAGGCGGCTGAAGTAGGACGGATCATCAAAACCGACCAGCTGCGCGATATGGCGGATATCAAGCTCTGTATGCAAAAGCAACGCGCAGGCCCGGTCAAGCCGCAGACGCAGCAGGTATTGATACGGCGAAACGCCGATGGTCTTTGTAAACAGATGCGAAAACCGGCTTACGCTCAGGTGCAGACGGGCTGCGCAGTCCGCAAGCGACAGCGGTTGGCAGAAATGCTCACAGAGGTACGCCGCCGCCGCGCGGATTTCGCTGCATTCGGTGCTTTCCTGCCGGTTGACGCTGCGCGACAAACTGGCAAGAATCTGCAAAAGCAGTCCACCCTCGTCAAGAAGGTATGCCGGCCCGCGCATGTGGTGTGTCTGAGAAAGCTGGTGCAGTAGGCTCTCGAACTGCATCCGTTCATCAACCTGCCCACAGAACGTGCGCTTATAGGGAAGATCGGCCAAGGCATCTTCTATTGCAGTTCCGGTGAAATGAATCCAGTAGGAAATCGCGTTTCCTTCCTTGCTGAACGCATAGAGCTGCCG
>OGGK01002132.1_pt1 | contig 10746 bp, 8 predicted proteins | sample 1571171 | NCBI WGS metagenome assembly OGGK01 (sample SAMEA2581958, study PRJEB24529) | metagenome | biome: Human gut stool | place: China | collected 2011 | reverse complement strand
GGTGCGCTGGGTGAAGTGCTTGGTGTCCAGCACGATACCGGCCAGCAGCGCCCCCGCTTCCTCCCGCAGAAGGTCGGTAGGCTCCACCAGATATTGCAGCAGCTCCGTCACCAGTTCGCTGGCGGACGAGGCGTAAGGCTCGTGGAAGTTGAAGGCAGCATTTTCGATATAAGTCGCTGCCCGGCGGTGATGATCAATGACCGCCACCCGGTTGCAGGATTCCAAAAGCTGGGGATTTTCCACCATGTCCGGACGGTTGGTATCCACCACCACCAGAAGCGTGTCGGCCCGCATCTGCAAAAATGCCTCAGCAGGGGTAAGGAACACGCCGCTGTACTCCGGCAGCGCGTCCAGCCGGGCGATCAGGGTCTCGGCCGCGGTGTGCTCCCGGTCAATGACGATCCGGGCCTGCTTTCCCCGCTTCCGTGCAGCGCAGCAAATACCCGCGGCAGCGCCCACGGCATCCATATCCGCAAAGGAGTGGCCCATGATGTAGACCTCTCCCGCGTCTGCGATCAGCTCCCGGAAGGCGTTGGCCATCACGCGGGATTTCACTTTGGTCCGCTTCTCCGTGGCCTTGGTACGGCCGCCGTAGAAGGCGAAGTCCACCTGATTCCGCACCACCGCCTGATCGCCGCCCCGGCTCAGTGCCATTTCCAGCGAGAGCTTGGCGTTTTTGTACAGCTCCGGGATACTGGGAGAATCCTTGCCGATGCCGATGGACAAGGTTGGGTGGATATTCTCCGCCACGCGGATCGCCCGGACAGTGTCCAGAATGGAGAACTTTTCGTCTACAAAATGCTGAAAATACTGTTCTTCAAACAGGAACAGGTAATGGTTCCGGTCCGTTTTCAGCAGGATGCCCTGGCCTGCGTTGGCCCAGGTCTGCAATTTTTCGTCGATCTGCGCCAGGACCGCGCTGCGCTGGGTATCCTCGCAGGCCTTCATCAGGTCCTCGTAGTTGTCCAGCATCAGGATCGCCGCCACCGGGCGGCTGGCCTCGTAGACCTCTCTCAGATGATCGGCCTCCGTAGTCTCCACCCAGTAGGTGGTGGCCACCAGGCTCTGCACGCCGGTGCGGTTCCGGGAGCGCACCAGACTGCCGTAGACCCGGAAACGGTGATTGTTCAGTTCCACCCGCTCCGGGCTTTCCTGCTTTCCGCTCAGCAGCCACTGGACCTGGAAATCCGGTACGGCCTCGGAAAGCCGCATCTCAAAGAGATGCTCCCGGACGCCGGCCAGCTGCAAAAAGCTCTCGTTGCTCCAGATGATCTCCCCCGTATCCGGCCGGAACACCAGCGTGGGCAGAGGGGAGTTGATGAGGGTGGACTTGCTGGCGGTGTCCACGCTGCCGGTGACAGAGTCGATGTACTGCAAAACGCCCTGCCGCCGCTTCTGATTGCTCTGTCGGAAATAGAAGTACAGCAGAACGGTCAGCGTTCCCTCAGCCAAGGCCAGCTGCCAGTTGACAGGGATGGCCGCCACGGCAAAGAGCAACATAACGGCGAAATAAAATTTTAAATTCGGCTCCAACAGGCGGGAGAGTTTCTTATTGCTCATTCCTTACCTCATTCTCCGATGGGGACAGGCTGGCCTGTCCCTCAGAAATCATGAAATTCATCCGATAGGTTTTTTTATTATATCAGTTTACCGGCAAATACACAATGGTATTTCTACTGAAATCTTGCGAAAACAGGCGACAGGCGGGGTGGATACGCCCGATGGCGGAAACGCCCCGCTGCCTCGTGGGGCAGCAGGACGTTTTTTTAAGTGGATTCCTTTTCATGGAGTCTGATCCAAAGGGTATGGGCCACATTTTGCGGCAGCACCGCCGCCAGTGCCGTCTCGTCCGCCTCCCGGATGGCCTTCACCGTGCCGAAATGCTTCCGCAGCTCCGCCTGCCGCTTGGGTCCCAGACCGGGAACGCCGTCCAGTACGGAGCGCATGGCGCTCTTGGTATGGTGCTGGTGGTGATAGGTGATGGCGAAACGGTGGGTCTCCTCCTGGATCTGGCCGACGAGGGAGAACACCGCCTGATCGTTCACAATGCCGATCTCCCGCCCCTCCGGGGTGACCAGCGCCCGGGTGCGGTGGCGGTCATCCTTCACCATGCCGAAGATAGGCACCGTGCAGCCGAATTGTTCCGCCACCTCCCGGACGGCGTCGGCATGGGTCACGCCGCCGTCGATCAAAAACACATCCGGCAAGGGCAGAAACTTTTCGTCCCCGTCCGCCGCCCTTTGCAGCCGCCGCCGCAGGACCTCCCGCATGGAGCCGTAGTCATCGGGATGACCGCCAGTCAGCTCCTTGATCTGAAACCGGCGATAGGCGGATTTCAAAGGCTTCGCCCCCTGATAGACCACCATGGACGCCACAATGTCGCTGGCGCCGGTGTTGGAAATATCGAAAGACTCCATCCGTCTGGGCGGCTGGGGCAGGTTCAGCATTTTTTGTAGGGCTTCCAGCGTATACGCCGTTTTTTCCTCGGCAGTGGTGGCCCGCCGGACCTCCTCCTGTGCGTTGCGGACCGCCATATCCGCCAGTGTGGACTTCTCTCCCCGCTGGGGCACATGGACCCAGACCTTATGCCCCGCCCGCTGGGTCAGGGCCTCGGACAGTTCCTCGCAGTCCCCCGTGTCCACGCAGAGCAAGATCTCATGGGGCAGAATGGCCCGCGGCAGATAATACTGGGCCGTGACCGCCGCCAGCAGCTCCGCCGCCGATTCCTCCATAGGCGCGGTCAGCAGTTCCGTCTCCCGGCCCACCAGATCGCCGTTTTCCATGTGAAGAACGACATAGCCGCTCTTGCCCGCTCCCCGGAACACGCCCCACACGTCCGTATCGGCGCACAGTCCCGCGATGACGGTCTGCTTTTTGCTCAGGGCGCTGATGGCTTGGATACGGTCTCTCAGCTGGGCCGCCTGCTCAAACCGCAGGGCCTCCGCCTCCGCTTCCATCTCGGCGGTCATGTCCCGGAGGAGCTGCTTGGAGCGTCCCTCCAACAACTGGGCCGCCTGCTCCATCCGGCGGTCATATTCCGCCTCCGGCATCTCCGGGCGGCAGAACCCGTCGCACCGGCCCATGTGGAAATTCAGGCAGGGCCGCTCCGCGCCGATGTCCCGCGGAAACTGTCGGCGGCAGGTGGGCAGGCGCAAAGCCTGACATACCGCATCCACTGCCTGACGGGTCTCGTACCGCCCGCCAAAGGGACCGAAGTACTTCGCGCCGTCATTGGCGGGTCGATTCACCAGAGTGAATTTAGGATACCGCCCCCGGCTGAGGCGCACCAGCGGATAGCCCTTGTCATCCTTCAGCAGGATGTTGTACCGGGGCATATGCCGCTTGATGAGGGAGTTTTCCAGCACCAGCGCCTCAAATTCACTGGTAACGAAGATCGTGTCGAAATGATCTACCTGACTGACCATCTGCCGGGTCTTGACACTGTGGGCCGCGCTGTCCTGAAAATACTGGCTCACCCGGTTTTTCAGTTTTTTCGCCTTGCCCACATAGATGACCTTCCCGGTCTTGTCCATCATCAGATAGACGCCGGGCTGTAAGGGCAGATCGTTGGCCTTTTCCCGCAGCTCGTCCTTTGTCATGATTTCGCCTCCTATCCGGCCTAAGAACAAAAGAGCATCACTTTACAGTGATGCTCTTGTTTGGTGCGCGAGGCGGGACTTGAACCCGCACGTCCGTAACGGACACTAGAACCTGAATCTAGCGAGTCTGCCAATTCCACCACTCGCGCGCATAAGCAATCTTTCCGGAGAGAAAACTGGTGCGGCTGACGGGACTTGAACCCACACGTCGAATCGACACCAGCACCTCAAGCTGGCCTGTCTACCAGTTCCAGCACAGCCGCAAACAAATACCGCCTAAAAAAGACTGCTTGATTATTATAGCCATTCGTATCCATAATGTCAACCAGAATTTGCGGTTTTTCTAAAAAAATTTTCCGAGCGGCAAAACCGCCCGGAAAAACAGGGCCTCAAAGCTGGGACAAAACCTCGCCGATGGGGTCCGTAATGACCAGCCCCGCCGCCAAATCCCGCGCCACCGGGGATTTGTTGATGAGGGCCAGCCGGTCCCCACGGAAATAGTTGATAAGTCCCGCCGCAGGCCACACATTCAGGGAGGTGCCGCCCACGATCAGCAGATCCGCCTGCGCGATAGCGTTCACCGCGCCGTCGATGACCCGGTCATTCAGGGCCTCCTCATAGAGCACCACGTCCGGCTTGATGACGCCGCCGCAATCGCACCGGGGAACCCCTGTGGTGTGGAGGATGTGATCCAGATCGTAGAATTTTCCACATTTTTCGCAGTAATTCCTGTGTACGCTGCCGTGCAGCTCATAGACCTGTTTGCTGCCAGCGGCCTGATGAAGTCCGTCGATGTTCTGGGTCACCACTGCCAGCAGCTTCCCCTCCCGCTCCCATTCCGCCAGCTTTTTGTGGGCGGCGTTGGGCTTTGCGTCAGGGCAAAGCATTTTCGCCCGGTAAAAGCGGAAAAATTCTTCGGGATTGCTTTTATAAAACGTATGGCTTAAAATAGTCTCCGGAGGGTATTTCCACTCCTGATGGTACAATCCGCCGGTGCTGCGGAAATCCGGGATCCCGGACTCCGTGGACACTCCGGCTCCGCCGAAAAAGACGATTTTCCGGGCCGCGTCGGTCCATTCCTTTAATGTTCTGACCGCATCCGTCATAAAAATACCCCTCCAGTCTGTATAATAAGGAAGTTATCTATGAACATTCAGATCTTCGGATCCTCCAAATCCTTTGACTCGAAGAAGGCGGAGCGCTGGTTCAAGGAGCGCCGTATCAAGTATCAGTATATCGACGTTCCCTCAAAGGGATTATCTCCCCGGGAGTACCAATCCGTCAAGCAGAAAGTTGGCTTTGAGGCGCTGGTGAACACAAAATGCCGGGCTTATGAGGAGCTTTACATGGCCTATATCACCCCGGACGCCCAAGAGGAAAAGCTGCTGGAATATCCGGAGCTGTTCAACACCCCCATCGTCCGCAACGGCAAGGAGGCCACTGTGGGCTACTGCCCGGACGTCTGGGCCAAATGGGAGTAAAATCTTCCCGGAGGGAGACACTGCTATGTGGGACAACACCCTGCCGAAAAACCGATTTCTCCGCTTCTGTGTACTGATGGCCCATCGCTGCGGGCGGCATAACGTGGCCATGCAGAGTGCGGCGCTGGCCTTTTACCTGCTGTTCATGATCTTTCCCTTCCTCATTTTCATCAGCGCCCTGCTGGGTCTGCTGGATCTGAACATCACCGGCATGATGACCGTCCTCTCGGATTTTCTGCCGGAGGAAGTGGTGGACCTGCTCCGGATGTACTTCACTTACGTCACCGACAATCCCAGCCCCCAACTCATGGTATTCGGTCTGGTCTTTTCCATCTACTTCCCCATGCGGGCCACCAACTCTCTGATGGCCGCCGTGCGGACAGCCTACCATTTAGGCCCGCCCAAGGGCTTTATCACCCAATGGATCAAGGTGCTGCTCTATACCGTGACCCTCATTGTCACCATCGCCCTGACCCTGTCTCTGATGACCTTCGGAGAGCGGGCGCTGTGGTACACCGTGGAGCATTTTCACCTGCCGGAATTTCTGGCGAAGCTGTGGGTAACGCTGCGGTTCCCCGTAGCCGGGGCCGTCAGCTTTCTGGCACTGTTCCTGCTCTATGCCCTGGCCCAGGATACCATCCAACCCCTGAAAAATATCTGTCCCGGCGTTCTGTTCTCTCTGGCAGCGTGGATGGCGTTCAGCTGGCTCTATTCCTACTACGTCAACCACTTCTCCCACTACTCTGTGCTCTATGGCTCCATCGGCGCCGTCATTGTGGTGCTGATCTGGCTGAACCTCTCGGCATTCACATTGATTCTGGGTGCGGAGATGAACGGTGTGCTCATCAGTATGCGGAAGGACCGTCTGGAGCAGGACACCAATGTACCCAAGGCATAAATCGTCTGTCAAATCTCAGCCGCGGCCTCGCTGCGGGAAAGGAAGCTGTTTTATGGATACAAAACTGCAGGAATATGCAAAATTACTGATTGAAGTAGGCCTGAATGTTCAAAAGGGCCAGACTCTCATCATTTCATCGCCGGTGGAGTGCGCCTCCTTCGCCCGGCTGTGTGCTGACGCGGCCTATGACGCAGGCTGCCGGGAGGTCATCATGAACTGGAGTGACGACTATCTCAGTCGGCAGAAGTTCCTCCGGGCGGACGCCTCCGTTTTCGATGACACGCCGGAGTGGCGCGAAAAGTTTTTCACCTGCTATGCGGAAATGGGAGCCGCCTATCTGGCCATTGCCGCCAGCGATCCGGAAACGCTGAAGGGCGTGGACCCCGACCGGCTGGTCCGGTCTCAGAAATCCGGTTCCGTGCTCCGCAAGACCTTTGACCGGCTCCAGATGAGCAACGGCTTCCCCTGGTGCATCGCCTCGGTGCCTATTCCCTCCTGGGCCGCCACCGTGTTCCCGGACCTGCCGGAGGATCGGGCCATAGAAAAGCTGTGGGATGCCATTCTCCGCTCCGTCCGCATTCAGGGAGACGGCACCGCCGTTTCCGCATGGCGCCAGCATCTGGACACCCTGGGCCGCCGGAAAAAGCTGCTGAACGAGTACCACTTCAAATACCTGCACTACACCAATTCTCTGGGCACTGACCTCACCATCCAGCTGCCGGAGGACCATCTCTGGGCCGCCGGCAACTCCGTGATGAAAAACGGTGTGGAATTCGTGGCCAATATGCCCACGGAGGAAATTTTCACCGCCCCTCTGAAAACCGGCATTAACGGCGTGGTCTATTCCGCCATGCCTCTGGTGGACAGTGGCAACATCATCGACAAGTTCTACTTCATCATCCGGGACGGCAAGATTGTTGAGGCTCACGCCGAAAAGGGTGAGAAATTCCTGAAAGCCGCCATCAGTGTAGACGAGGGCGCCAGCTACTTCGGAGAAGTGGCTCTGGTCCCCTATGACAGCCCCATTTCCAATCAGAAGATTCTGTTCTACAACACCCTGTTTGACGAAAACGCTTCCTGCCATCTGGCCTTCGGCGAGGCATATCCCGAGTGCATTGAAGGCGGCGAGTCCATGACCCGGGAGGAGGTGCAGGCCCACGGCCTGAACTATTCTCTGACCCATGTGGACTTCATGGTTGGCACCGCCGACCTCTCCATCGTGGGCACCACCCATGACGGCCGGGAGATCCCCGTCTTTATCAACGGAAATTTTGCCATCTGATGCGGCAGACCTAACAAGAAAGAGAGAATTATATGATCATAAAACCGAAATTTGACAAATCCGTTTTTGTCTGCCCCGGTGCCGTCATCGTAGGGGACGTCACCCTGGGAAAGAATGTCAACGTGTGGTACAATGCCGTCCTCCGCGGAGATGACGGCGCCATCAAAGTGGGCGACAACACCAACGTTCAGGACTGCGCAGTGCTGCACGAGGAGACCACGGTCGGTTCCGGCTGCACCATCGGCCACGGGGCCATTGTCCACGGCTGCACCGTGGGCAACAACGTGCTCATCGGCATGGGCGCCACCGTTCTCAACGGTGCAAAGATCGGCGATAACTGCATCGTAGGCGCCGGGGCGCTGGTCACCGGCAAAATGGACGCTCCCGCCGGCTCCATGATCCTGGGCAGCCCCGCCAAGGTGATCCGTCCCCTGACGGAGGCCGAGATCGAGAGCAACCGGGAATCCGCCCGAGAATACTGTCATCAGGCAGACCGGTATCGCGAGGACTGATTTGCGCCAAAAATAGGGAAAATGCTGAAAGAAGCCCGGAATTTCACACTTCTTTCGGCGCTTTGCCGCTTGCAACCAAACCGCCGTGCGCATATACTTGCTCCGATATTAAACGATTACTTCCAAAACAAGGAGCAATTTATATGACATTGCAGGTTTCGCCTCAGACCAAACGGGTCTTTCACCTCTCGCTGCCCATCTTCGCGGAGCTTCTCTTACAGCTTCTGGTGGGCAATATGGACCAATTCATGATCTCCCACTTCGGCTCCGCCGCCGTGGCCGCCATCGGCAACGGCAATCAGGTGATGAACGTGGTCATCATCGTGCTCACCACCATGAGCACCGCCGCCACCATTCTCCTGACCCAGCACATCGGCGCAGGCCGGGTCGGTAAGGAATGCAGCGAGATCGTCACCGTGGCCGTTACGGTCAGCGCCGTATTCAGCTTTCTGGTGGGCCTGTTTTTGCTTTTAGAGCCGGAATTGGTCTTTCAGCTCCTGCGGACGCCGGAGGACGCCTTTGACGGTGCCTGCCTTTACACCCGCATCGTAGGCGGTACGGTACTGCTTCAAGGGCTGTATATCCAGCTCTGCGCCGTTCTGCGGAGCTACACCCTGCTGAAAGAAGTGGTGGTGCTCTCCGTTTCCATGAACCTTCTGAATGTGGTAGGCAACGCCATTCTGATCAACGGCTTCTTCGGCTTCCCGCAAATGGGCGTGGCTGGCGCCGCCGTATCCACCGTGATCTCCAAGGCTGTGGGCCTGACGCTGGCCTGCATCACCCTGAAACGCAAATGCACCGTCCGTTTTTCCCTGCAATATCTGCACCCCTTCCCCGCAAAGACCTTCCGCGCCCTGCTGGGCATCGCCCTGCCCTCCGGCACAGAGGCCCTGTCCTACAACGTATCCCAGACCTTCATCCTCCGTTTCATCAATCTGATGGGTGCGGCGGTGGTCAGCGCCAAGGTCTATGGCAGTATGCTGGCCAACGTGGCCTATGTGTACTCCATCGCCGTGGGGCAGGCCACCCAGATCATTCTGGGCTACATGATCGGCGGCCGGAAGCTGGACGAGGTCAGCGGCCGTGTCTGGTCCACCATCCGCATCGCGCTGGCTGCCTCCGAGCTGCTGACACTGCTGATCCTCATTTTCTGCGATCCTATTTACAGCATCTTCACCGATGATCCTGTGATCCACGCGTTGGGCCGGCAGATCCTTTATGTAGAGTTCGGTCTGGAGATCGGGCGGTCCATCAATATCGTCATGACCCGCTGCCTCACCACCGCCGGAGACGTCTGGTACCCTGTGGGCGTGGGCATTTTCAGCATGTGGATCGTGGCCGTAGGCGGAAGCTGGCTGCTGGGACACGCGCTGAACTGGGGTCTTGTGGGCATCTGGATTGCCATGGCCTGCGATGAATGTCTCCGGGGTGCGTTGTTTACGATCCGTTTCCGGAGTGGTAAGTGGAAGGAAACCCGGCTGGTGTCTGATTCAACGAAAGGAACCTGACATATGGAATTCAACAAGCAGACCGTGAAGGCCCTGTTGGGCGTTGTCTGCGGCGGCATTGCCTTCGCCGCGGCGCTGCTGCATCTGGATGTGGTAGCGGGCGCCGCCGGGTGGCTGCTGGGCATTCTGTCCCCGCTGCTGCTGGGCTGCGCCATCGCCTTTATCCTCAATGTCCCCATGCGGGCGCTGGAGCGCTGCCTGTTTCCCCACGTCAAAAAGGCCAATAAGCTCCGCCGCCCGCTGGCGCTGCTGCTCACCGTTGCGGCAGTATCCGCAGTGCTGGCGCTGGCGGGAATGGTGATCGTCCCCGGCGTGCGGGACGCCGTCGCCTCCATCGCGGCGCAGGTGCCGGAAGCCTTTGAGCGCTTGCAGGAAAGCGCCGCCCGCTTTCAGGAATACCTGCCCCTTCTGGCAAACCAGATCGAAGGGCTGTCTATCGACTGGGCCAGTCTTTCCCAGAAGGCCGTGGGGCTGGTCCAGAACTGGGGCAAGGGCCTTCTGATCTCCGGCGGCGGACTGGTCAGCGGCATCGTCAGCGGCGTCACTACCTTTTTCATCGGCCTGATCTTTTCTCTGTACATCCTGCTGCAAAAGGAAAAGCTGGCCCGGCAGGGCCGTCAGCTTTGCTACGCCTTTCTGCCGGAAGCCGCCGCGGATCAGCTTCTGAATATTCTGCGGCTCAGTGAGCGAACCTTTTCCAGCTTTCTCTCCGGTCAATGTCTGGAGGCCGTGATCCTGGGCACCATGTTTTTTGTGTCCATGACCCTGCTCCATTTCCCCTATGCGCTGCTGGTGGGCGTTCTGATCGCACTGACCGCTCTGATCCCCATTGTGGGGGCGTTCATCGGCTGCGCCGTGGGTGCGCTGCTGATGCTGGTGAATGATCCGTGGCAGGCGCTGTGGTTCATCGTCCTGTTTCTGGTGCTCCAACAGATCGAGGGCAACCTCATCTATCCCAAGGTGGTGGGCAAGTCCGTGGGACTGCCCGGGCTGTGGGTACTGGCCGCCGTCACCTTGGGCGGCGGGGCCTTCGGCGTGCTGGGCATGCTGCTGGGCGTGCCGGTGTTCGTCGTGATCTATGCCGGCCTGGAGAAGCTGGTCAATAACGGGCTGAAAAAACGCGGCCTCCAGACAGAGACCGCGGAATACATGGACCTGGATTATATCGACGATGCCACGCTGCGCCCGGTGCGTCTGCCGACGGAGGCACCGCACGCAGCGCTCAAGGAAACGAAGGATGATTCAGTGAAGTGACGGGAAGAGGGAGTGCTTGGCGTCGCGCAGCGCATCGCACAGCGCGTCGATATCTTCCCGCGTGGTGTAGCGCGAAAAGCTGATGCGCAGTGCGCCGTCGATCACGTTCGACGGCAGCCCGATCGCCTCAAGAACATGGCTCCGCCCGCCTTTTTTGCAGGCGGAGCTTTTTGATGTGTAAATGCTGCGCGCCTCAAGGAAGTTCATCAGCA
>OGGK01002125.1_pt1 | contig 10813 bp, 8 predicted proteins | sample 1571171 | NCBI WGS metagenome assembly OGGK01 (sample SAMEA2581958, study PRJEB24529) | metagenome | biome: Human gut stool | place: China | collected 2011 | reverse complement strand
CCTCTCGCGCTAGCAGAGGGGTTCCCCCTCCCCTCAAAAAAACACCCCCTCACGGCTCCGGTCAGGGCCGGGCGAAGAGGGCCATATATTCCTGGTTGCCCTTGGGGCCCTTGATGGCGGCGGGCAGCACGCCCCGGCTCTCCAGGTGCAGGTTCTCGGTGCAGAAGCGGACGATCTTGTCCACGGCGCGCTGGCGGGCGGCCTCGTCGCGCACGACGCCCTTGACGGTCTCGCCGGGGCCCAGTTCGAACTGCGGCTTGATGAGCACGGCGGCCAGACCGCCGGGCTTGAGCCAGGTCATGCAGGGCGGCAGGATGAGCGTCAGGGAGATGAAGGACACGTCGGCCACCACCAGGTCCACGGGCTCGGGGATGAGCTCGGGCGCGGCGGCGCGCAGGTTGACGCCTTCCAGATTGATGACGCGCTCGTCGGCACGCAGCTTCTCGTGCAGCTGGTTCTTGCCCACGTCCACGGCATAGACGCGCGTGGCGCCGTGCTGGAGCAGACAGTCCGTGAAACCGCCGGTGGAGGCACCGGCATCAAGACAGACCATACCGCTCACGTCGAGCTTGAAATTGTCCAGGATGGTCAGCAGCTTGTAGGCGCCGCGACTGACGAAGCGCTCCTGCCCCAGCAGCTCGAAGACCGTGCCCTCGGGATAGGGATGCCCGGGCTTGTCCACCTTTTGGGGCGGGGCGCCGGGGGGCAGTCCTTCGGAGGAGAGCGCCACCTTGCCGGCCATGATGAGACGGCGGGCCTGTTCACGGCTTTCGGCCAGGCCCTGCATGAAGACCAGTTGATCCGCGCGCTGGCGGGCGATTTTTGCACACATGGCCGCACTGTAGCCTGTCGGCCCGGCGCTGGCAACCGGCCCCGGGCGGAGGGGGCAGGCCGGGGCCCGCATACATGGGCGGGGCGTATCCGTTTTTCGGTGGAGATTACCGGCGTGGCCCCGTGTGACGGGATCGGCGGTGGAGGTCCCTGCCCCGTATCTTCGTCCGGATGGCCGGCCATCTTGCCCCGGATGCCCTCCCGGATGCGCCTGCCGGGGCACGGCCTTCGCCTGCTGTCCGCTGTCCGCAGCAAACGTCCTTATCTTCGGGCCCCTGCCGTGACGGGCGGCCCGGCCTTGCCCGGAGCGGGAAAAAACTCCGGGAAAACGCCCTTCCGCCGGGGCAGGGGACTTGCCAAAGCTGCGTTTATGGGCTATTGATTTGGGCCCTGATGCGCAAAAGCCGCGCAGAAGACGACTATTGACGGCATATGCCGTTGCCATACGAGGTAAGGATCATGAAGAAAGATATCCATCCCAAGGTGTTCAACGCCACCATTACCTGCGCTTGCGGTAATCAGGAACAGGTGCTCTCCACGAAGGGCGAAGAAGTGCACGTCGAAGTGTGCTCCGCCTGCCATCCCTTCTTCACCGGCAAGCAGCGCTTCCTGGATACGGCCGGCCGTATCGACCGCTTCCGCAAGAAGTACGCCAAATTTGAAAAGAAGTAGGCGCTGCCGCGCAAGCGGTGTGCTGCCCCGCGTCTGCTGGACGCGAACGTTATCCCACCTCTGGCGGAGGCGTTGGAATCTTTGGTTTCACGCTCCCGCCGGAGGCTTGGCGTTTTTTTGAGGGAGTCTATGCGCCTGTCCCGTCTTGTTTCCCTGATGCTGACGGCCGGCTGCCCCACCGTGGGCGGGCAGGCCGTTCTGGAAGGCGTCATGATGCGCAATGGTGACGCCTACGCGCTGGCCCTGCGCCGTCCCGACGGCGAGATCGTGGCCCGGCGCATGCCCTGGTTCTCGCTGACACGGCATCCCTGGCTGAAAAAGCCTTTCGTGCGCGGCTTTCCCGTGCTCATCGAGACCCTGGTCAACGGCATAAAGGCGCTCAACCGTTCCGCGGAACATCAGGCCGAAGGTACCGAGGAAGAGCTCAAGGGCTGGCATCTGGTGCTGACCCTGCTGCTTTCCCTGGCCATGGCCGTGGGCCTGTTCGTGGTCGTGCCGCACCTGCTGTCGCTGCTCATGCAGTGGCTGGAGCTGGGCGGCGGGGTGGAAGGGCTCACCTTCCATCTGTGGGACGGCCTGTTCAAGTGCCTGATCTTCATGGGCTATATCTGGGCCATCTCCTTCGTGCCCGATATCCGGCGCGTGTTCCAGTACCATGGCGCGGAGCACAAGGTCATCCATGCCTTCGAAGCCGGGGGCGACGTGGACGCCGCCACGGCGGCCCGCATGAGCCGCCTGCATCCCCGCTGCGGCACCACGTTCCTGCTGTTCGTCATCAGCATCTCCATCATCCTGCATGCGGTGCTGGTGCCCCTGCTGCTGTTCATCTACTGCCCGGAAGGGGCGGTGGCCAAGCAGGCATTGACCATCGTGTTCAAACTGCTGCTCATGGTGCCCATCAGCGCGCTGGCCTATGAGCTTATCCGTTACGCTGCCCGCATGCCCGACGGCTTCATGGCCACGCTGCTGCGGGCCCCCGGCCTGACCCTGCAGCGCATGACCACGGCCGAGCCCGACGAGCGCCAGCTCGACGTGGCGGTGGTGGCCCTGCGCGAAGCCCTGGGCGCCCAGGCGGGCGACAATATCATCACGGCTCCCTACCGGCGCGACGCCTAGTCGCCCCGGCGGGGCCATACATTTTCTGGAGTTCGCATGTTTGCCAAGCTGGAAGGTCTTGAAAAAAAGTATATGGAGCTTGAACAGGCGCTTGCCCAGCCTGACGTCTACAACGACCAGGATCAGTACCGCAAGCTGACCAAGGCGCATGCGGACCTGCGCGACGTGGTGGAGCTGTTCCGCCGTCATCGCAGCCTCACGCAGGAACTGGAAGAGAACAAGCAGCTCCTGCACGACAGCGATCCGGACATCAAGGCCATGGCGCAGGAAGAGATCGCCGCCGCCGAAGCCGAGCTGCCCGAGCTGGAGCACAAGATCAAGGTGCTGCTGCTGCCCAAGGACCCGCTGGACGAAAAGAACACCATCCTTGAAATCCGCGCCGGTACCGGCGGTGAAGAAGCGGCCCTGTTCGCCGCCGACCTTTTCCGCATGTACACCCGCTATGCCGAGATCAAGGGCTGGAAGGTGGAGATCATGAGCGAATCCCCTTCCGACAGCGGCGGCTACAAGGAAATCATCTGCCTCATCTCCGGTGACCGCGTGTACAGCCACCTCAAGTTCGAGGCCGGTACCCACCGCGTGCAGCGCGTGCCGGAAACAGAAGCCGAGGAAGTGGACGTGGAGATCCGCCCCGAAGACCTGCGCATCGACATCTATCGCGCTTCCGGTGCCGGCGGCCAGCACGTCAACAAGACCGAGTCCGCCGTGCGCATCACCCACATCCCCACCGGTACCGTGGTGACCTGCCAGGACGAACGTTCGCAGCACAAGAACAAGGCCCGCGCCATGAAGGTGCTGGCCTCCCGTATCCTGGCCGCCGAGCGCGAGCGCCAGAACAACGAACTTTCCGCCGACCGTAAGGCCCAGGTGGGCTCCGGTGACCGCTCCGAGCGCATCCGTACCTACAACTTCCCCCAGGGCCGCTGCACCGACCACCGCATCAACCTGACCCTGTACTCTCTGGACCGCATCATGGAAGGCGAAGTCGAGCCCCTGTTCGAGGCTCTGGCCACCGCCGCCCAGACCGAGGCCCTCAAGGCCGAGGCCGAAGCCTAGGCCCGCAGACGATTTTCCGAAAAGAGAGGACGGCCCGTCGGATGCTTTCCGGCGGGCCGTTTTTTAGGCAGACAGCGTGCCGGGGCTGTCCCGGCATATCGGGATGCCGGATGGCTGCTGCGAATGTCCGGTCTAGCGGCAGAAGAACGTCGTGTCGCGGGCATATCTCCCGTAGCCGTGGTGCCGGGTCATGTCGTAGGCCGCGACGGCCGCGACCAGCAGGACGGCCGCCACCAGCAGGTGGACCACCAGCGAGCGCATGCCCAGGTAATGGCGCAGGGGCTTGCTGTTGATGCCCATGTGCAGCAGGGCCGCTACCATGAAAGCCACGCCGAAATATTTGTGCAGATGCATGACGGTGCGCGAATCGAGGTGGAGCAGGATCAGCCCTCCGGTCAGGATGAGCACGACGGACGTGATGAGAAGGGCGATGCTGACTATCTGTCTGTAGTTGTTCATGGTCTGCCCCCATACTGGCTTGGATGCCGGATGCTACATCAATGCGGATGGCGGGTACAGGCTTTCGGTCGGGCCCGGGGCAGGGCCCGGCAAGCGGTCGCGTGGGAGGATCCTGCGCGCATCCGGTTGGTCCGGCGGTCGTATGCGGTATCCCCGTAAAAGTCCGGCAAGGCGGGCAGCGTCAGATAGCCTTCCCGGACAGTTCGCCGTCCCCGCCGCGCGGCGGGGCCCCACAAATCGCTTGACCTTTGGCCCGCAACAGGCTATTGCCTGCCGCCATATGCCTGCGCTTTTGACTTCATGCCGCAGGCTTGCTATCATTATTTTTTGCGTATGACCGAACAGACTTCCACCGCCGCACGCAAACCGGCGCCGCTGCCCCAGCTGGACGGCGTCCTGGTGCTCAACAAGCCTTCCGGCCCCACGTCGGCCCGCTGCCTCTCGGCGCTCAAGCGCCTGGGCCAGCGCAAGATCGGCCACGCGGGCACCCTGGACCCCATGGCTTCCGGCGTGCTGCTGGTGCTGCTGGGGCAGGGCACCAAGATCGCCTCGCATCTTCTGGCCGACGGCGGCAAGGTCTACAGCGGCCAGTTGCGCCTGGGCCTCACCACCGATACCTGGGACATCCAGGGCGAGGTGCTGACGGAATCCCCGTGGCAGCAGGTGACCGAAGCCGATGTGCGCGCCGAGGTGGCCCACTGGCTGACCCTGCACGAGCAGGAAGTGCCCGCCTATTCCGCGGCCAAGCACGAGGGCCAGTCCCTCTACAAGCTGGCGCGCAAGGGCAAGGAAGTGCCCAAGAAGGTCAAAAGCATGGAAATTTCGCAAGCGGACGTGCTCGAGGTCGAGCTGCCGTTTGTACGCTTTCGGGTCGCATGCAGTTCCGGCACCTATATACGCTCCCTGGCCCACAGCTTGGGGATGCGACTGGGATGCGGAGCCGTGCTCACGGAACTGACCCGGGAGTACAGTCACCCCTTCGGTCTCGAAGTGGCCTGCGGACTGGACGAACTGTCGGCCGATCCGGGCCTGCTGGTGAAGCACCTGCGCCCCCTTGCCGAGGCGCTGCCCCACTGGCCGGTGCTGGAGCTGGACGAAGCCGCCGAGGCCCGCATCCGTAACGGCATGGCCATCCCCTGCCGCGACGATGTGGGCGACAAGGCGCTTTTGCAGCGTCAGGGCATGCCCCTGGCTCTGGCCCGCCGTTCCGAAACGCCCCAGGGTCCCTGCTGGACCGTGCTGAGGGGCCTCTGGAATTAACTTACATCCGTAAAGGAGAACTGCTGTGGCTATGGACGCTGAACAGAAGAAAGTGGTTATCGACGCTCACGCCAAACACGAAGGCGACACCGGCTCCCCGGAAGTTCAGGTAGCCCTGCTTACCGCCCGCATTGAAGGCCTCACCGGGCACTTCAAGGAACACAAGAAGGACTTCCACTCCCGCACCGGTCTGCTGAAGCTGGTTGGCCAGCGCCGCAAGCTGCTGAACTACCTGAAGAAGAAGGACATTCAGCGTTACCGTGCGCTGATCGCCAAGCTCGGCCTGCGCAAGTAATTACGATGGTTTGAGAGGGGGGGCCAAGCCCCCCCTTTTTGCAATCTCGCCTCACGACAACATTTAGCAGGAAGGGGGGTCCGGGAAGACCGGGCAGCACCCGTGGCCCAGGGCCGCACAGCGGGGCGCTGTTGCCCGCTTTTGCCGGAATCCCCTTCATACGAGGTCCACATGAACCAGGATATCTTCAATCCTACCCGCGTCACGGCTACCGTGGGCGGCAAGGAAATCATTTTCGAGACCGGCCGTCTGGCCAACCAGGCCCACGGCGCCGTCTGGGTGCAGTGCGGCGGCACGGTGGTGCTGGTGACCGTCTGCTCCCAGGCTCTGGAGTTCGACAAGGGCTTCTTCCCCCTCACCGTGGAATATTCCGAAAAGATGTACGCCGCCGGCCGTATCCCCGGCAGCTTCTTCCGCCGCGAGATCGGCCGTCCCTCCGAGCGTGAGACCCTGGTCTCCCGCCTCATCGACCGTCCCATCCGTCCCCTGTTCCCCAAGGGCCTGAACGAAGACGTGCAGGTGCTGGCCAGCGTCATCTCCGCCGACCAGGAGAACGAGTCCGACGTGCTGGCCCTGACCGGCGCTTCCGCCGCCGTCATGCTCTCGCCCCTGCCGTTCGAAGGCCCTGTGGCCGGTGGCCGCATCGGCCGCATCGACGGTCAGTTCGTGCTCAACCCCACCTTTGAAGAGCAGGAGCGCAGCGACCTGAACATCGTGTTCGCCGCTTCCCGCGATGCCCTGACCATGGTGGAAGGCGAAGCCACCTTCGTGCCCGAAGACGTCATCATCGACGCGCTGGAATGGGGCCGCAAGGAGATCCAGCCGCTCATCGACGCCCAGCTCAAGCTGCGCGAACTCGCCGGCAAGGAAAAGATGCCCTTCACCCCCCATCAGGACGATCCGGTGCTGGTGGCCCGCGTGCAGGAACTGGCCCGCGAGGCCGGCATCGAAGAAGCCCTGCGCGTGCCCGAAAAGCTGGCCCGCAAGGACGCCCGCAAGGCCGTCAAGGACAAGGTCATGGAAGCCCTGCTCAATGACCCCGCCTGGGCCGAGAGCGAAGCCCTGAAGGAAGTGGGCGAGATCATCGGCGACCTGGAAAAGAAGATCGTGCGTGCCCGCATCGTCAACGAAGGCGTGCGCATCGACGGCCGCGACACCAAGACCGTGCGCCCCATCCAGATCCAGACCAGCGTGCTGCCCCGCGCCCACGGTTCGGCCATCTTCCGCCGCGGTGAGACCAAGTCCCTGGTGGTGACCACCCTGGGCTCCTCCACCGATGAACAGCGCATGGACAGCCTGAGCGGCGACGTGACCAAGCGCTTCATGCTGCATTACAACTTCCCGCCCTTCAGCGTGGGCGAAGTGAAGCCCGTGCGCGTCTCCCGTCGCGAGATCGGCCACGGCGCCCTGGCCGAGAAGTCCCTGCGTCCCGTCATGCCGGCCGACGCCGACTTCCCCTTCACCGTGCGCGTGGTCTCCGAGACCGTGGAATCCAACGGCTCCTCTTCCATGGCTGCCGTGTGCGGCGGCTGCCTCTCCCTCATGGATGCCGGTATCCCCATCAGCGCCCCTGTGGCCGGTGTGGCCATGGGCCTGATCAAGGAAGGCGACAAGTTCATCGTGCTCACCGACATCCTGGGCGATGAAGACGCCCTGGGCGACATGGACTTCAAGATTGCCGGTACCGCCGAAGGCGTCACCGGCGTGCAGATGGACATCAAGATCACCGGCCTGACCACCGACATCATGCGCCAGGCCATGCAGCAGGCCCACGAAGGCCGCCTGCACATCCTGGCCGAGATGGCCAAGGCCCTGCCCGAGCCGCGCAAGGAACTGTCGCGCTACGCTCCCCAGCATGCCGAGATCTTCGTCAATCCTGACATCATCCGTCTGATCATCGGCCCCGGCGGCAAGAACATCAAGGCCATCACCACCGCCACCGGCGCTTCCGTGGACATCGAAGATTCCGGCCGCGTGTCCATCTTCGCCCCCACGGCCGACGCCCTGGAAAAGGCCCGCGAGATGGTCACCTACTATGACCAGCGTCCCGAACTGGGCAAGAACTACACCGCCAAGGTCAAGAAGATCATGGAGATCGGTGCCATCGTCGAAGTGCTGCCCAACGTGGAAGCCCTGGTGCATGTCTCCCAGCTGGACGTGAACCGCGTGGAACAGCCCGGCGATGTGGCCCGTCTGGGCGAAGACATGGTGGTCAAGGTCATCGAGATCAACGGTGACCGCATCCGCGCCAGCCGCAAGGCTGTGCTGCTGGAAGAACAGGGCCATCCCTGGAACCCCGAAGAGACCGCCCGTCCCCAGCGCGATCGCGGTGACCGCGGCAATCGTGGTGACCGTGGCGATCGTGGCGGCCGTCGGGAACGCGGCGACCGTGGCGACCGTGGCGGCAGGGGCGACCGTCGTTAATCGGAGGCACGAGCCATGACCAAGAAGAGCAAGGCCGAACAGGTCGAAGAAAAAGTGCAGGACGCTGCTCCCGCTGCCGAACAGGCGGAACAGATGGAAGGCGCCGACGCTGCCCGTCAGCCCTCGGAAGAAGAGCTGAAGGCCATGCTGCGCGGCGAGAACCGCCAGCATGACGAGGCCCTGGGCGATGCCTGGGCCGTGCTGCTGGGCCAGAACCCCATGGCCGTCATGCCGCAGGTGGTGGGCACGGTGCTGCACGATGGCGGCACCCGCCCCGCCTGGCAGTGGAAGCGCAGCGGCAAGGATTATGTGCTCATGGCCTGGCCCAAGGACCAGCCGTCGCGTGCTGCCGTGCTCATGCAGGCTGACGAAGGGGAAAAGTTCAAGCCCCTGTCCGCCGTGCCTTTCCTGGAAGGCCTGCCCAATGACCTGACCGTGGAAGACATCCATCCCTGGAGCCAGGGGGGCGGTGCCAACGTGGCCGTGAGCATGATCGAGGGCAAGAACCCCATGTGGTTCTATGATCCCCTGTATCTGCGCGACAAGGATGACCTGACCCCCGGCGTCACCCAGACCTTCCTGCTGTCCGGTCTGGCCATCGCCCTGCGCAAGGCCCTGCTGGATGACGTGAACATCACCCAGGGCCCCCAGTACGAAGCCTGGGCCGCCCAGTGGCTGGCCGAGAACCCCGGCAAGACCCGCTTGGACGTGCCGCCCCTGAAGATCTCCATGACCGGCCGTCAGCTCATCATGCCCGGCCGCCGCTTTGCCGAATACCAGGTGCGCACCAAGGTGGAGCGCGTGGACGACGTGAAGCTGGAAAAAATGGACATCAAGGTCCTGTACGTGCGCTTCCCCTTCGACCAGCGTCCGGACATGGTGCTGCCCATCTACGCCAGCAAGATGGTCCTGCGGGATTACGATCCCCAGGAAGGCGATGAAGTGGATGCCTATGTCTGGCTGCAGGGCCGTGTCATCGACATGGATGAAAGCCCTGCGCAATAATCCTGCACCCCAGGAATTGATGAAGGCGCCCTGCTGCAAGGCAGGGCGCCTTTTTTATATGCTTCGTGAGGTTCCTGGAAACTGTGATATTGTCAGAAAAATCCATATATTCCAGTGGTCCTGGGGTGCTTCGTGAGCATGGATGCACAGGCAGGGCATGAGAGGGATATGCCAATTCAGGCATGGTGGCTGTCCACACCGGCAGGATGCGGGCTTGCCTGTGGCAGCCAGGGGACTTCATGACTGCGGCGGCGTGTCCCGGACTGCCTGGAGGGGCTCCTTCCGTACTGTCCGGCTTGTGACGGCTGCCTTTCTGTTGTTTGCGGGAGGCTGGCTCTTATGCCATATCATAATGTTTTTATTTGATTTATCCGTACTGCAAACATATTGTATAAAAAATGTCATGAAGCGCTTTACTTTTTCTGGGGGAAGACGTACTGTCACAAACAGCTGGTTGAAAAACAGAGCTGCACGACGCGGAAGCGCCTTTTTGACGGTTCGGAAGCATTTTTTCGATTTTTTGCGGAAAAATGCTTGACGGTGGGGTCGAAAAGGCGCATAAAGCCGTTCGCGCCAACGAGCTGGCCACGTCCGAAAGGGCGACGGGAAAAGAAATTTTCCCGGATGGCAAAAAAGTTCTTGACGCGGGTTTGAAAATGAGACATAAGTCTCCCTCGCGCCAACGAGTTGCCCCGACGGGGCCGCGAAAAAAAACTTTCGCGAAAATGAAAAAAACTTGTTGACAGCGAAAACGAAGCGGCGTAAACAACTGCTTCGCGCCGAGTGAATCGGTGTGGTTCATTGACAAGTGAATAGCGAACGGGAAGGAACTTTGAGATTCTGATTTCCGTCCAACGGAGATCTTTGCTACAGATTTGAACTGGAGAGTTTGATTCTGGCTCAGATTGAACGCTGGCGGCGTGCTTAACACATGCAAGTCGTACGCGAAAGGGACTTCGGTCCCGAGTAAAGTGGCGCACGGGTGAGTAACACGTGGATAATCTGCCTCTATGATGGGGATAACAGTTGGAAACGACTGCTAATACCGAATACGCTCATGATGAACTTTGTGAGGAAAGGTGGCCTCTGCTTGCAAGCTATCGCATAGAGATGAGTCCGCGTCCCATTAGCTAGTTGGTGGGGTAACGGCCTACCAAGGCAACGATGGGTAGCCGATCTGAGAGGATGATCGGCCACACTGGAACTGAAACACGGTCCAGACTCCTACGGGAGGCAGCAGTGGGGAATATTGCGCAATGGGCGAAAGCCTGACGCAGCGACGCCGCGTGAGGGATGAAGGTCTTCGGATCGTAAACCTCTGTCAGAAGGGAAGAAACTAGGGTGCTCTAATCATCATCCTACTGACGGTACCTTCAAAGGAAGCACCGGCTAACTCCGTGCCAGCAGCCGCGGTAATACGGAGGGTGCAAGCGTTAATCGGAATTACTGGGCGTAAAGCGCACGCAGGCGGTTTGTTAAGTCAGATGTGAAATCCCCGGGCTCAACCTGGGAACTGCATCTGATACTGGCAAGCTTGAGTCTCGTAGAGGGGGGTAGAATTCCAGGTGTAGCGGTGAAATGCGTAGAGATCTGGAGGAATACCGGTGGCGAAGGCGGCCCCCTGGACGAAGACTGACGCTCAGGTGCGAAAGCGTGGGGAGCAAACAGGATTAGATACCCCAGTAGTCCCTGAGA
>OGGK01002122.1_pt1 | contig 10827 bp, 10 predicted proteins | sample 1571171 | NCBI WGS metagenome assembly OGGK01 (sample SAMEA2581958, study PRJEB24529) | metagenome | biome: Human gut stool | place: China | collected 2011 | reverse complement strand
AGTGGGAATGAAAGTTAAGAACAAGCCTTGACACAGTTTAAATTACACCCCCAAACCGGTCGTACCGTTTTGATTATATCCAATTGGAGTTGGTGGGGTCATATAAAAATAAAAGGAATTATGGGCAAATATTGCTTTCCATAATTCCTTTCTAATATTTTTTCTTTTTAATGAGTTGTAGATATTACCTTTTTCCCATTAATAATATATATGCGTCCGTTCTCTATGCTTGTTACCTTTTTTCCAGACAAATCATATATCTGTTCTTCCTTTTGTGGGCTTATTGTAATGTTATCGACTCCTGTTGTCGGGAAATCCATCCGTTTAAAGGGTAAATACCGTACAACGAGAGAAGCGATTACTAAAAGTACAATCAACGCAATAAAACTATTAATTTTACGTTCTTTTCAAAGAAAGGGGTTGTGCAATAGTAGCTTAAAGGCTAAAAGCACTACCTTTGCATACAACAATAAGGAACAACACGTTTAAGGTCACAATTTGTGATCTCAAAAATAAAGATAGCAATATGGCAGATATAACGGAAAAGACAGGAAACGGCGAACTGGTCACAAATCGTGACCAGTTGGTTGGTGTTGACAATATAGAGCCTCTAATAAAAATCATTAGAGGACAACAAGTTATGCTTGACCGTGACCTTGCCACACTTTATGGCGTTGAAACAAAGCGTCTTAATGAGCAAGTAAAACGTAATATTAAACGATTTCCAGAAGATTTCATGTTTCAATTGACCAAGGACGAATGTTTAAGGTCGCAAATTGCGACCTTAAACGAAGGACGCGGACAACATTTGAAATACATGCCTTACGTATTTACTGAAAACGGAGTCGCTATGCTTAGTAGTGTTTTACGTTCTGACACTGCAATTGAGGTGAATATTCGAATAATGCGAGCTTTCACTTCAATGCGTCACTTTCTACAGAACAATGCCGAAGTGTTTCAGCGTCTCTTCCTCTTGGAATACCATCAATTGGAAATGCAACATATCTATTTTTGACTTTATGTGCCTTTTAATGGCACGAAATTTATAAGTGTGTATAATCATTATTTGGTGGAAAATATGGTAAAAAAGATAATTTTATTATTGGTGGTCATTTTGCCCCTTTGTGGTTGCAATCAAAAAGTCCAATGCACAGAAACCTCTGAGAATGACAGCATAGCGGAATTTTTCAGGAAGTTTTATGTTGGCTGTAATGACTATTATGCTCAAAGAGTTAATGTCGATGATTCTAAAGGCAAAGCCTACTGTCAAGCTTTGCAAGACGATTTTGTATCATTCCTCAAAAACTTCTGCTGTGATGATATTGTTGCTGACGTTAATAGGATGAATTTTGATATATATGGGTGCGATATAGATACCCTTAATGATAGTGTATTGGGTTCTTTGTATGTGGAAAAGATGAAATATGACAAGAATGTTTATATAGTGCATCTGCAAACAGATTCCCTACATATTCAAAGACCATATACACTTACCAAACAGGGTGGAAAAATGAAAATCTCTGCCATTGGCAAACGCAAACTTCCCATGGTATTTTGTAATGACACATTATGGATAAAGGATAGTCCTCAATGTATTGATGGATTTAATAAATGGCATGGAGTTGCTATCTCAACCAATTATGATGTAGTTGATAGCTTAAAGCTCGCTAAAGATTTTAGGGTGGCAATTTTGTCTCCTAATTTTGATAGGTGGAAAGATGCTCCTATACCTCCGATTTGCTCTGATCGTCTCTTGCTTGTTGAGTATAAAAATAAACAGGAGGTTTATGATAATGTGATAGGCAATGGAGAGCCTACTGGAGGGTGGTTACCATATGAAATGCTGGTTAAACCATGGAAAGACAAAACTACGGATTTTGTAGAACGCAGTGACTTCATTCTTTCATATGGTGATGGTAATGGGTACAAGATTTATTATACAATAGGTATCAAAATGATAGAAGGTAAGGCTTATATGACGGGCATAAATTGGGAAGAACATGACTCTGGACTTTTATTTCGCAAACAAATCGTACAAGAGTATGATGGCAAGCAAATGCCTTTATCTTCATATAGTAGGTGTATGCCTTGGGAGTTGTCGCAAGAATAGGAATCATTAATCGATGACATATATAGTAGAAAGAAAAAATTGGCTTTTTCTACTCATTCCATGTAAAACGTTTTATCATATGACATGCATATATATACGACAGTAAATCAATGAATCTATACGACAGTAAGTCATCATATATGCAATTCTCTGCTTACCGATAGGTTGATTCAGATACTCGACTTTGGAGAGGTATCTACCGATAGGCAAGTGCTTTCGAGAGTAACTCGAAAGGTTTTGAGTAACTCAAAACATAACTTGCTATCGTCAGATACCTCGATTTTTCAAATCATCTCAGAGTCTGAAACCACGTTGCCTTTTAGAAGTGCGGAAACGTGGTTGAGGCTCGTCAACAATTTCGAGTTTGAAGACATCTATCAACTTCCGAATGGCAGGATTCTGTTTGATGAGGGCTTGAAGTTTTGCTTCTGCAGGCTTGATTTTGAGCAAATAATCAGCAATGTCCAAGCCTTTAGCTTTATCTTCTTCGCAGGCTTGATGCTCTAAAAAGTCGAAAAGCGTTGCACGGATGCCGAGAACTTGCATCATTGGCAGCTTATCTTGCCAAACTGTTGTCGCTCCCAAATCAGGGAATAAGACCACATCTCTGTTTTTCAGAACAGATAACGACTTCGTGTTAAAGCAACCATTCTTACCACCACTTGCTATCCATAAGAATTGAGGAAGATAGTAGGAGGCTATCAAGGCTGTCTTCTCACTTTCAACCAATGCTATAGGCTTGGTCTTGGCTACATTGATAAGATGCTCACCAAAGAAGCATTGACAGAGATTGAAATCTTTGTGGGGGATAAGCGAGTGTACCCATGAAATATGGTTGTATGGTTCTTTTACTCGCTTACCAGTCTCGGGATTATAGAGCATTACCTTACCAGTTCTCACCTTACCTTGATTGTCAACTTGCCAAAATACCGTGGCCCCAGTCCAGTGTTTGGAAGTTCCGACATGATATTTCTCCATCAAAGAAAGAGTAGCTGTTTCACCGAATTGAGAAGATAGAAACAAGAAAAGGTTGTTTGCCTCATAGCATTTCAGAGAACTTCGCATGATGTTCTCGTCTATATAAGAAGTGGGTAATGGCTTCGGCATTTCTCTCTTCTTATATGAAATAGTATCATCCTTTGTGAATGTCTCATTCTTCTCGGGATTCTTCTCGAAAAAATCCTTGGGAGTGAAGTGATAACAACAACTTTGCTCATGGTTGCAGCGACCCACGTAAGGAGGAAACTCAATCTTCCCTTCTGTGTCAATATATCGGGCGAAGCTACGTTTCTTATGACATTCTGGACATGTATGTCGGGTAGCGATGCCTTTGTATGGCTCTAATATGAATCTATGTGTACTCATTTCATTTCTTTTTTTATGTGGCGGTTCTGTCGGTTTTGTCGCTTTTGGTATTAAAACCGTCAAAAGCGACAAAAGCGACAAAACCGTCACGAGTTAATCTTTGAATATTCTCCATGCTTCTCTTTGCGAAATAGAACTCCGATGTTATCATTCAGAAATCTTTCCAATGTCCTTGACTTCATGTCGTTCTCTTTGGCGACATCATGAGCTTGCGCCGTGGTGAATGTTGCAGGAAGATGGTTGACGATTGCTTGTTGTTGAGCTGTAAGCATATTCTCGTTGAGGATATTTTGTACTGATATGGCAGAGTTCTTGAAATACTCTGTCAATCGGATGGCTCGCTCCACACTCAGCAGGTCGATGGCTTCCTTATCACATTCTCCACACGTCCATCGTGCCAATTGAATAATCAGACAGAAACGGATGATGTATATCTCCAGCTTGCAATAGATGCTGACAATGGTATCATTTGTTTCATTGTCGCATTGCTCGGAGAAATGATGCTGCCATTCATAGAGCCTTGCCTTAGCTTCTTCAGTGAATGATAAGACATGGGGCTCGATTTCCTGTTGCTCATTTATTGGACACTCCATATCAATAAGGTGTTGAATGATGGCTTGCCAATCTCGCTCTATATTATCGGGCAACTCTCGGTCACTCCATCTCGCTTTCTGCTGAAGGTTAGGCATGACGAACAAAATGCGATCGATGAAGCCGTTGCTGGAGCGTTCGCCTTTCGCCAACTCACTAAGTATCTTCTTTTGGATGGTTCCGATTACTGAGATATAGGGGCGTTTAATGAAAATGGAACTCTTGGAACTTCTTCTGTCTGATATGGTTGTCTTGGCGCTAAAGACAGATAACCAGAACTGTTCCTCTGAACCATTGTTATAGCGGTTGAAGTTCTTGAACCATGCAGATAGCTCGTCTGTCCATAGGCATAAACCCCTCTTGTTCTGCGCATGAATATAGCTCAAGCCTTCTGGTGTGACATCAGAGACCAAGAAGCGTTTGCGTACAGGTTCTTGCGGGAATCCATCCTCTCCATTTTCAATGCGTTCCTTGCGAGACATGCACATCTTTTCCTCAAACTTACTGTATTGCTCCTCGAACAACTTGTTTTGCTCATAGTCGTAATCGAGGAATGGCTTCATAGCGAAGCTAAGTGGGTGGCTCTTGTTGGCTCCTGGTCTTCCGATAAGAGCCATGTATAAGATAGGACTTTCAAGCCAACCTTGTTTCATCTGTGCCAAGTGCGTGTTGCCGATACCAACAGCCAATGCTGTGAGTATGGCTGCTGATATATAGTCGGTAGGAAAACTGTGGCATTCGTGTACCTCCTTGATGATTCTCTGAATCTTGGCAGGAAAGATGCTTACGGGAAACTGGCTTCCTGATAAGCGAGTACCCATATCAATAGCCTTATCCATGATAATCATTGGATTGATGGAAGTTTCCTTATTGTTATTTAAAGCTGTCATTTGGCATAGAGTTAAAAATTATACATTGACTTGGGTTTGCGCTTCATTCCTCCTTGCATGGCTTTTAGCATTTCAGAATGGTTCTGCTCCTTGGTAGCTTTTCGACCATTCTCAATCCATGCAAGCAGCTCATCCTTATAGAAGTATAGCTTCTTACCTTTTTTATAGGATGGCAGAATGCCTTGGTTTACCAATCGATAAATGGTTGGCTTCGACTTCATTATAATAATAGCAGCCTCATCAATCTCAACCAATATATGGTTATTTGCTGATGATGTAGGTTGAAGTGCTGATACCATTTGCTTCAACTCGAAAACTTGTTCTGTTAAATAAGATACCGCTTGTGGTAACTTATCAAAGGTGATACTTTCATTTATCATATCTGTTTATTTTTATTATTCGGGTACAAAGTAAATGAGTTATGTAATGGAGATAAATATCACTGAGATATAAACTCTGAATAACCGCTCAATGCTTATCAGCAACAATAATGTGTCTTGATTCCGCCTTGAACATCTAAGCTTGGTAGTAATTCAATGATGCAGGTACCTTCCATTCTTAACTTCCTTATAATAGTGGATATTTCCACATCAACCAGCGCATCCGCAAAAACTTGTTTTATAAAGGTTGCTGTATCAATGCCTTTCTTCTTGAAAAGATTTCCTATATTCCAAGCATAATGCATTAAGTCTATAGTACGAATAGCCTTGTCAACAATCAATGAATGATGTCTCATGTGTGTAGAGGCACAACACTGGAAAATAGCGATGTTGTCACAAAGTTGGTTCAAATGCTCCTCCCTCATGTAGGCAGCAAAAGTTCTTCTGGTATAATCGATAGCTGAGTTTAACAAGACCTTTTCCTTTTTGGCTTTGTCTTCCAATGCTTCCTGTCTCAACTGTTCATAGCTTGTAATACAAGAAGAGGCTTCGTCTGCATAGACGAAAGTTACATCTTCCAGATTTAGCTCTTCTCCCTCATCATATGTATTTGTTTCATTGATGACAATAGAAGACAGACGCTTTCTTTCTGTATTGTTTACTGTATTACAAAAGATATGCTTAAACCATGGGGCAAGCAATCGTACGATACTATCTAATGCATGGAAATAAACAACCATCAGTATGGTGGTTGAGATAACGAACGTCAAGTTGCAGCTAAAGGTGTCTACACCATATTGCATAGCTTCGTTGCGAACAAGTGCACCAATGATAGACATTGCACACAAAACCAATAAATGCTGTGTCAAAAATTCTTTTTTAAACTGTTTCATATTGCGTATTATTAATCATTTGTGGCGCAAAAATAGGAAAAACTGCAGAAACTGACACGTGAGTCACGCGTGAGTCACGTAAAACTTTTAAGAGCCTTTAACTAAAAAGCCCGATATTGAACATTTTTTCAATATCGGGCACCATGAAATGAATGCAATGGATTTATTTAAGAGAAATCTTATTTGCTGTCTCTCTTTTCTTTGCGTTCACGAGGTCGGTATATATCTGTGTTGTGCTTACATTCTTATGGGTAAGCATCTTTGAAACCGTGTAAATGTCTGTGCCTAAGGCGATTTGGATTGTTGCATACGAGTGCCGGAAGCAATGGAATGAAAATGGCTTGGTGATTCCTGCCTTCTTCAACCATGCTTTAAGGGGATGGTTAATCATGCTGCGCTTCAATCCCTTGAACACGATACCCGTGCTTGGTTCACCACATAGTTCGTATGCCTCGTTGCTGATAGGCAAGGTTGCCTCGGTCTGAGTCTTCTGGGTACGAATACGCAAGCAATAGCCTTGGTCGGGAGCTATCTCGAAGTCTTCCCAACGCAATTTTAAGATGTCGCTGATTCGCAATCCTGTGAGGCAAGCAAAGAGGGAGGCAGACTTCAGTACAGGTATATCGCAAGGAGTAGCTGCCAACTGCTTTACTTCATCGAGGGTAAGAAACTCCTTCTTTACATCTTGTGGCTCAATTTTGTCCAGATAGTCATTGATGTTCTCACGAAGCCACTTGTCACGATAGGCGATTTTTAAGAGACCACGGAAAGTAGAATAGTAACCTGCTGCAGAGTTGAGAGATACCTTTTGTTTTGTTCGATTCAACTGATTTGCATTCAGAAGATACTCTCTGAACTTTTTGCAAAGTTCCACTGTCACATCCCCAAATGTACAATGACCTTGAACAAATTTGGAGAAATGCTTGTAGACACATGTCCACTTGTCATCTTTCTTATGTGTCATCTTCTCAAAGTATGCCAAAAAATCAGCTTTCTGTCGTGTTTTGTCCAAAAAACCAAATTCTTCATTGATGAGTGATTGGGTTCTGATACAACGGATGGCCTCTGCTTTGTTGAGCATATCTGTATTAAACTCACGTTCCATCTCATTCTTTGGATGAGCATAGATATAGATACCTAAATATTCCCTGCGACTCATTTGCATAGTCTCAGGGTTGCGTACTGGTGGATAGAAATCCAAATAAAGAGAAATACGGTCATTTTTAATCGCTCTTTGGCGAAGAGAAACTCTTGTACATGTATTTACCATGATGTTTACTTTTTATAATGTGATACTTATGTTTCATATATGATCCCGTATTAAGAGATCTTTGAAATCGATTGCAAAATAATAGAGTTATGTAATGGGGTACAACTTAACCTTTTGATAACCGCTAAATAACCTTAGGCTTGCCGATAGCTTTCTCTAAATCTCGCTTGGAAATCTTGATATACTTGCCAATCTTCACCTTTTCAATAGCGTATTTCTTGATACGCTTATAAATCTGGTCCTGACTTAAACCATACAACTTCATGGCCTCCGGTATTGTATAATAAAGTTGGTCTTCTACGGATTCACCTTTTGCCAATTGTACATGACGCTTGGAATACAGAACATTGTTACCTTCCATTTTTCTAGGAATAGCATTGTGACTAACGAAACTATATACGGCTGTTTTCGTCATACAATATTTCTGTTGAATGTCCATAACAGTCATCCATTCACTGATGGTTGGATCTGGAGACAGGTGTGCAAAATAATCATCCACCTCTTTCTTGTTCCAATATACTCTTCCTTGTATGGATATTCTTGAAATCTTGACTTTCTTGACTATCTCATAGATGGCGGTCTCGTAAGTGTTGTGTACTTCTGCAATTTCCTTGGCAGAGTAATATTCTGGAACAGGTAGCTCTCGGTTTGCATGAACTGCTTCTTTTGAAGCACTTTTTTTTGTGGTGTATGGCAAACTATCAACAAGATAATCTATATCTCGCTTTCTGATTAAAGATAAACGAGAAGTAATCTTGGATGCTCGCAACTTACCACTATACACCATATTATATATGGTCTGTCTGCTTAGTCCCAAAAGTATAGCGACCTCTTGAATAGTGAGGTATTCTTTCACGAGGATTTCAGACATGGATTTCTCGGAAGCTTTTCGGTGGCTCATTGTCTCAGCCATCTTTACTTTCTCCTCACGTCTTGCTGCCTTATAGGCATAACTGTTGCATTGCTTGGAGCAATAACGAGTTGTGGATTTTGATGCATAGAAGCTCTTACCACAATACTCGCAAATTTTTAGAATTCTTTCTTTGCTTGCTGTCATTTGTACGCTTTTTATACTTTTTTGCTTAATTTATTGTAGAAAAAGTCGTCTGTCATTACTCCGTTTATTTTCAATAGTCTTATATCATCGTCCATCATTGTCCAAAACTCTCGGCAATCTTGCACTCATTTGCCAAAAATGGAGTCTCAAATTATTACTTTTGAAAACTGGAGGTACAAGAGCGGTACAAAAAGGTGCTAAAAAAGCCTTACCATTGATTATAACCAATAGTAAGGCTAAAAAGAAAGGTGCTCATTTTGAGCACCTTAACTATCATTTGTTTTCGATATTAATCGTTGTTTATCACGACTTACTTACCGATGCAAAAGTGCTTGAAGATATTATTTAGCGTTTCCTGGCTACTGATCTGTCCGCCAGTGATTTCACCCAATTCTTCCAATACCATTTTCAGGTCTTCGGCGATGATGTCGCCGCTCATACCCATTTCCATCGACTCCAATACTCGGGAGAGGGAATCATGGGCACGGAGTAGGGCCTCGTAGTGGCGGGCACTCGTTATGATGACGTCGTTCTCGGTAATCTCAGGAATATCAGCGGCTTTTACTAATGCCTGCTCCAGGGATGAAACGTTCTCGCCTGTGCGGGCACTGATGAAGAGTGGGGCTTCTGATTCACTGGAATCTGAACCACAGGAATGGGTGAATTTATCGAACGCAAGTTTATCATTCTCAAGTTTATCCATCTTATTAAATACCACCAGCAGCTTCTTGCCCTGGTTCTTCAGTTTCATCTCCTCGATTTCTGAGGCTGACGGTTGCTCATCTAATAGCCAGATTACTATCTTCGCTTCTTCCATCTTCTGGAAGGTGCGCTCAATTCCGATGTTTTCTACCACATCATCCGTCTTGCGGATTCCGGCTGTGTCAATAAAGCGGAAGGTGATTCCGTCGATGAGGGTGGTGTCTTCGATTACATCTCGGGTGGTTCCGTGAATGTCGCTCACGATTGCCTTCTCCTCGTGGAGCAGACGGTTGAGCAGGGTGCTCTTGCCCACATTCGTCTTGCCTACGATGGCTACGGCTACTCCCTGCTTTAGGGCATTGCCGGTTTCGAAGGAGTGGGCGAGGGTGGTAATCTTGTGATTGATTTCTTCGGCTAGTGCCTGGAGATCGCTGCGGTCGGCAAACTCCAGTTCTTCGTGGTCGCTGAAGTCGAGCTCCAACTCCAGGAGCGAAGTCATCTTTAATAATTTTTCGCGAAGGAGGGAGAGTTCGTTGCTGAAATGACCTTTCAGTTGGCTGAGCGCCATCTTGTGGGTTGCCTTGTTGGTAGAGGCGATGAGATCAGCTACGGCTTCTGCCTGGGAGAGGTCCATCTTGCCGTTGAGATAGGCACGACGGGTGTATTCGCCCGGTTCTGCCTGGCGACATCCTACCTCTGTAAAGCGATGGAGAACCTGCTGAAGAATATATCGGCTGCCATGACAGGAAATCTCGGTGGAGTTCTCGCCTGTATAACTGTGGGGTGCACGGAACACGCTCACCAGTACATCATCGATGGTGTTGCCATCCTTATCCTTGATTTCGCCATAATGCAGGGTGTAGGGCTTGGCTTCTTCCAGGGATTTGCCGTTGGCAGACTGGAAGATTTTGTCGGTGAGGGTAATGGCGTCGTGGCCGCTGAGTCGGATGATTCCGATAGCACCGCCGGCTGGGGTTGCCAGGGCGCAGATACATTCTTCTTGATTCATTTTTTTATTGTTTAAATTCTATCTAATACAACCTTGATGAGATTGTCGATGGTGCTCTTGTAGCCGGTGTTGGCGCTGAGGGCACGGCGGTTGGCGATGACCATGCAGCAGGTTAATGCCTTATGACCGAGGAGAAGGGAAAGACCGGCGAGGGCTGAACTCTCCATCTCGAAGTTGTTGACGCGCAGACCGTTATACTCGAATGCTTCAATCTTCTGATTAAGTTCCGGGTCGGCAAGTGGGGCACGGAGTTCGCGGCCCTGAGGTCCGTAGAAACCGCCACAGGCTATAGTGATTCCGCGTACCATATCATCGCCGGCTATCTGGTTGAGCAGTTCCGGATTGTTGTCTACACAATATGGGTTGCCAATCTGGTCGTTCCATTTTACCTGGCGCTTGAATTCAGCCTCTGTTTCGAGGTCGCAGATTTCGTTGCGACGGGCATAGAAGTTGATGAGTCCGTCGAAACCGATGCTCTTCTGCGAGGCTACGAAGGTTCCGGCAGGGCAGTTGAGCTGCAGACCGCCGCAGGTTCCGATGCGCACGAGGGTGAGCGTGGT
>OGGK01002118.1_pt1 | contig 10856 bp, 11 predicted proteins | sample 1571171 | NCBI WGS metagenome assembly OGGK01 (sample SAMEA2581958, study PRJEB24529) | metagenome | biome: Human gut stool | place: China | collected 2011 | reverse complement strand
TGAAACAGCTGCCACACCCTTGCCACAGGCGGTGTGGACAATCTGCAGGCTTCCATCGGCGATCGCTGGGCACAGGGGCCGATCAATTCGCCGACCGTATTGAACTCCTTCGGTCAGGTCGCTCAATTCTGGGACGGCCGCGCCAAGACGCTTGCCGAACAAGCAGCCGGCCCCATTGCCAATCCGCTTGAAATGGCCTCCACCCACGAAATGGCCGTGAAGGTCATCGCTTCGATCCCTGGCTACGCTCCTTACTTCAAGAAGGCTTTCGGCGACGCTGAAGTCAACATCAAGCGCATCACCGAAGCCATGGCTGAGTTTGAACGCACCCTTGTCACCCCGAACGCTCGCTTTGACAAGTGGCTCAAGGGCGACAAAAACGCCATCACCCAGCAGGAATTGAACGGCTATAAGATCTTTAAGGAGTCCGGCTGCACGATCTGCCACAACGGCGCTCAGTTGGGCGGTCAGTCCTTCCAGAAGATGGGCGTTGTGCGTCCTTATAAGACTACGAACACCGCTGAAGGCGTCAAGGCCATTTCCGGCCGCGACCAGGACCGCATGACCTTCAAGGTTCCGATGCTGCGCAATATTGAGCTCACTTACCCGTACTTCCACGACGGTGCCGTCTGGTCGCTTGAAGAATCCGTCTCGATCATGGGCGATCTTCAGCTGGGCAAGCGCTACACCAAACAGGAAATTGATGACATCACCGCGTTCCTGAAAACCCTGACAGGCGATCAACCCAAGGTGGAATACCCGGTGCTGCCGCCGTCCGGTCCCAACACGCCCAAGTTCGATCCCTGGGCCAAAGTTGAAACCAAGAAATAACTTGACTGACTGTTTATCCGATCTCGGATAAGCGATTTTCGACGGGTTGAGGACAGTCGTTCTTCAGCCCGTTTTGCATATCCAAAAATGTCATGTTGCTGACATTTTTAATGCTAGGAAATTTCTTTCTCGCAAAAAGTGTCAGCTATCTGACAGACCTGTTTTTCTCTCCTTTTATCGTGGCCCCTGAGCACGGAATTCTTTTAAAAACAGTGCGAAACACGATTTGGGAGATCACTTCGATGCGGTTCAGTCAGGTCCTGGTTTCTGTGGTTTGTTCCTCTTTGCTGGTTTTCTCGGCTTCGATCAGCGCAGCCGTTGCGGACGGTCACGCCAAACGCGGCGTTGCCTGCACATCCTGCCATATTGAAGGCCAGCCTTCGGCAACAAACGTCACCGAACAATCCTGCATCAACTGCCACACCGAAACTCCCAAAGGCAAGCCCGTCACCATGGACGGCCATAAAGTTCCCAATGTGCACGCCGGTCATTTCGACACCTACGAATGCCTGCAGTGCCACAAGGGACACAAGCCGAGCGTTTCCGCCTGTTCCGAATGCCATAAGACCAAACTGTCCGTTCCTTAAAACTGGAACTGGGACGTGGGCGCGGAATTTCGAATCTCGATAAAAAAGCCCGAATTACGAGGCCTGCGCCCTTAATCTGAATTGATAAGGGGATCGCATCCCCAGCTGTGAATGGGGCCGAGTTCCATTGTAATAAGATATCCAACGAGTCACAGTATCCTGCGCCTCCTTTCGGCTGCTGAAGCATCCGGATAACGGTAGCGTTTCCCGCTTCAGGGTTGCCCAAAATGATTCGGCCGGTGCGTTGTCCCAGCATTGCCCACTCTCGCTCATAGAGCCACTGATGCCCTGGCGCAGCAAAAATTCCTGAAAAACATGGCTGCAGTACTGTGAACCTTGATCACTGTGAAAAATCAAGCCAGGAGCCGGGTGCTCATTGGCAATAGCCATACGCAGGGCGTCCACAACCAGAGACGTTTTCATGGTGGAATCAAAACTGTAGCCAACCAGGCAGCGACTAGCCAGATCAAGCACACTGGCCATGAATAACCAGCCCTCGTCGTTTGGGATGTAAGTGATGTCTCCGCACCAAGCCTGATTGATCGCATAGCGGTTGAACTGACGGTCAATCAAATTCGGTAGCCGTGCCGGATTGTGGTTGCTGTCTGTGGTGGCAACGTATTTGCGATGGTAGCGATGGAAGATGCCGTTGCTTCGTAAAAGTCAGCGCAGACGCTTAAAACCAACGCTCAAGCCCTGTTGGCGCAACGCAAGGTACAGGCGCATCACTCCGGGAACCTGCTTGCCGCAGCGACTGATAATGGAGCGCACATGACAAAGCAACTCCGCATCGCTGTGATGCACCCTGTGGCGGTGGTATCGATCAACCTTTAGCCACTGATAGTAGCCGCTGGTACTGATCCTCAGCAGGGCGGCAGCCTTTCGAACACTGATGAGTTTTTTGCGCCCGATGAGTTTGCTGTCCAAACAAGTCTTTAAAAAAGCGTACTTCACTTGGGCAGCTTGGCAAAGTACGCTGCTGCTTTTTTTAAGAAGTCGATTTCGGCCTGTTGCAGGCAAACCTGCAGACGCAATCGTTTGAGTTCTTCAAGCTCATTGCGTTGTTGTTCAGGCATACGAGCTTGTGCTGTGGTAACCCAGTGGCTGAGTGTCTTGGGGTTAACTCCCAAAGCTTGAGCAACCTCGATTTGTGTCTGTCCCTGATTGACGAACTCAAGAGCTGTTCTTCTGATTTCTGGACTGTAACGTTTCGGCATTCTGAAACCTCCTTTTGATACATGGCTTATAGCCGTATTCGTTTTGAGATTCAAAATTCCGCAACGATGACCTTAGTTCACATCGTAAAAAGACGATGAGCATTTACAGGAAAAACGCCTGTAATCACTCAATGTTTATCGGGATTAACCGGAGAAAACAAAGAAAACTCAGGGTCGTAAAAACGACGATTTACGTGGCGATCCTAGCACATGTCTAGGGCTTGAGTTATCACGAAACCGCAGAAAAACTCTAGAAAGCAAATTCCGCTTTTTAGAGATGTTTCTGACTGTTTTTCTCAGTTCGTACCTTCATATTTATTGTCAAATCGTAATTTTGCATACAATTTAATTTCGTATACAAAACACTCTCCGATTATGTCCCCTATTTTCCTGCACATCGACGGTAACTCGTTCTACTGTAGTTGCGAGCGAATCTTCAGACCAGACATTCGCCGAAAGCCCGTTGTCGTGCTGTCGAACAACGACGGTTGCATCGTTGCGCTTACAGAAGAAGCCAAGGATCTCGGCCTCAAACGCGGCACACCACTTTTCAAGGTTCGGGACATCGTGACCCAAGACAAGATAGCGGTTTTCTCCTCCAACTACGAGCTTTACAACTCCATCTCAGGCCGAATGCAACGAATCATCGCCGCAATGATCCCGCGCATGGAGTCTTATTCAATCGATGAGGTGTTCGGGGATTTGACAGGAGTTGAGAACGGAGATCCGGTAAAGCTAACCGCTCTTGTCAAATCAATTCAATCACGAGTTTTGCAGTGGGTTGGCATCCCAACCTGTGCAGGGATCGCTCCAACTAAGACGTTGGCCAAATTGTGCGATCACTTTGCCAAAACCTACCCGGTTTTCGATGGAGTAGTCAATTGGCTAGAGCTTTCCGAGTCCCGTCGTAAGAAGGCTATGTCCATTACTCCCATCAAAGAAGTCTGGGGTATTAGAAACCGAACTCGGGAAAAATTGGAGGCTATGGGCGTTCGAACGGTGCTGGACTTTGCTGAAATGGACGCAGCACTTGTCCGCCGCCGATTCGGTGTGGTGCTGGAAAGAACGCACCGAGAGATCCTTGGAATATCGTGCATTCCACTGGAGGAAATTGCTCCCGAACGTCAACAGATCGTTAGGACACGCAGCTTTGCTCAGGCTTGCGGAGATCTTGACTCCCTGCGAGCCGCCGTGACGGTTCACATGGCTGACGCAGTCCGTACTCTCCGCTTGCAAAAATCTGCAGCTGGCTCCGTTGGTGTTCTCTTTCATTCAGATCCATTTAAAACGAACGTTCCACACCATGCCGTCTTTGAGCTTGAGAGACTGCCACATGCTTGCGCAGACGTGCTTACGCTTACGCAAAAAGCCGTGGAACTCGTTAACCGCTACTTCAAACCTGGAATTGACTACAAGAAAGCGGGGGTGTTGCTCAGTGAACTGATCCCGGCAAAAGATTCTCTCGTGCGCGAGACACTTTTTGACGGCGAAGAAATCGAAACCCTGCAACGTCGGGAACGTATACAGGGCGTACTTGACGAGATGAGCCTCAAATTCGGAAAAGGAACTCTCAACCTTGCTTCTGCGAAAGTGTCTCGGCAGTGGTGTATGAGAAGGGATCTACTCTCCCCTTGTTGTACAACACGTTGGGATGAAATTTTGAGGGTGAGTTAGAAAGTCATTCCCTACACTGAATGTTCTAGTTCCCTCAACATTTGTTAGATCTCTATTAAGAACTTAGAAAGTAATAACAACCTTATTTGCTAACCTTATATGACAAAGTGTGCAATTCACCTCCAGCATCAACCAAAATATTAACAGTTAATTCACGATTCGGTATCGGATCAATTAACACAGTACCCCCATAAACCTGCCCAGGCATAACCTCCTGAACACCTAGGTAATTACCATTAAATTCACTTAAGTCATCTAGCAATCGGTCATATTGCTCTTGTAGATCCTGTTTTAATGCCTCAGTATTCTCTTGTGTCTCTTTATAAGCCACATTTGGATCATACGTATGTGAGCGATAAGTAGCCCACCCAGAATAGTTGTAATGCGCAGTATTACCAGAAGGCAACAAAGCTGATCCGCTTCCACTTATTGGTACTGTTCCAGAAGAATAGGAATGCCCAGCTCTCATATTCTGGAGTCCAGTCGAAACACTTGTTAAAAATGTCCACCATGCTCCAGAGTTTATGGATGATGCCCTCAACTCATCAAAATGGTATGGCCGACTAACTTTTCTCTCTCCATCCTCAATAATATGAACTCTCATATAGTCGGGAGAAAAAAGAAAAGATTCCTCCGAATTATTAAATACATAAACAGAAACTGGAACCTTCTCAGAATCACTTATAACTGTTGGCAATTCTACAATTACAAAATTCTTCTTTTCCGATACTTTATATTTATTATCCGTAGCAACTCCATTCTCCAGTTCAATAGCGTTCTCTGGAAAATGTTGTTTTGTAACATTGCTATATTGCTCTGAGGCACAACCTGAAAGAAGCACCAATGACATTGCAATAAATGGAAAATGCTTATTCATTTTCTGTTATTCCTCAAATATGGGAGCAGCATGTGTCTTACCACATTTATAAATTCTCGCTGTTACTGATGGCAATCCACCAATACTTTGACCAATCCACACAACATGGGTCCCTCCCATCCTACCTGCGTCACCTTTAAGTGCAATCTTTGCATTATCAATGCCTATATTAGCAGCAATACCTCCCCAACCGGATCGACGCGTTTTAGTATCAAGATAAATGCAATCCCCACGAGAGGCGATGTAATCGTAAGTGGCCTCCTGGATTCGTAGTGACTCTTTAGATGGAGGCAAGGCACAACCAGCAAGCACCAAAGTGATCGCAAGAATATATTTCTTCATTTTTTACTCAGATAGCTAAATCTAGAAGGAGATCAGATAAATCTTTAAGTCTCTTTTCCACAATCATCCCTTGTTCCAAGAGAAATTGAAGGAAGTCTACTCGGCAAAAGCTCAGTCGTCGCAGGAACTATATGTGGAACTCGCCACTTTCTATTCCATATAAAAGAAAACTCCTCTGAACGCGCTTTCTGCGCTCTATCACTTCTTAGCGTATTTTGCAGGAAACACTTGCTTGCAAGATAGGTACGCTCCCCTGGATTAGAAACGCCTGACGGCGTTTAGGGTCATTTGACTCCCAGTTTTGCAAGTTGAGAGTACAGCTGATTTTGAATGCTCTGATTGGTCGTTGACCCAGACACAGCCAACAAGCAACTCAAAATACGAGATAGCCTCAGAGGTTCAACACGACGAATGTTGCGCGGCAACATCCAGAGTTTACGTGTAGTGACTTTGGTAGCAGTTGAAGACATGGCTCGTTTCAAGCGGTAAAGTTGACAAATTTTTACACGCCAGAGCAAGCATGGTCAAAAGAGGCGTTAATGATGGCGGGATCTACAAATTCAGCCGTTTTCGCAGAAGGGCGGTTAACTACGGTCAGCTAACCGACTTAAATCTTCAAAGCGAGCCTCTATAACAAGAAATTTATTTCATATGCTGAAGATTTACTAAAACAACTATGCAAATGGACGGCACTATACCTGCGGACTTCCGCAAACTGCGCTCTGTCAAATTCTTGATCTTTTGTATCGGTGTTCCGTTCTTGACATCGATGTAATGATTCGGACACGCCGATTCTCCTTACTCCTCCTCGGACAATCTGACCAAGTCGACAGATGTTGTACACAAGCGATGTCAGCGTGATGTTGAACTTCGCCCGAATCAGGCCAATTGACCGTACAACGCTTCCTCCGAGGGATTCTTCGATAAAACCGAACGCGTGCTCGATACGGCTACGCACGCTCGAAATCATTTTGTTGCTTTGCTTTTGATCGGCGGTCAACGGAACACCTTTGCGGCCTTTCTCACAAATTAGGGGCGGCATGTTTGCTTCAAGCAGCTTCTCGACAATTTTTTTGCCTGTGTAGCCGGCATCTGCAAAGAACAGCACTTCCTTTTTGCTGTCTTTTGCCCAGTGTAAATACCGGTCGATGACCTTGGCGTCGTGTACCTTTGCTGTCGTGGGAAAGACCTTGACAAGGAGCTTGCTGACGGCACACAGCAGGAAGTGGCCTTTGTAGCCGTAATGCACTTCTTTGCGCTTCTTTGTCCAGCTGGCATCGATGTCCTTATGACGTTTTTTCACCGGCTGATCGTTCCACAGAGTTGAGCCCTTACCCTTTTTGATCAGGGCATTTTCTTCTCGAGTGTTGCGCTGTTTAGGGGCTTCGAAAAAGCTCGAGTCGGCAATCACGGCATCCTTACCGATATGGCAGTTTATCGACTGCAACTTCTTGACGTAGTCGGCAAAAACAGTCTCAAGAACCTCAGTTTGCGCAAAAATTTCCTTGTATTTCCAGATTGTCTTGTGACTGGGAACATCGCCGGGTTGGAAAATACCAAGCCAGTGCTGAAGCACTCGGTTTTGCAGCATCTCCTGCTCGAAGTCCCGATCTGCTTTTCCGTAAAGACGTTGAGCGACAACGCACTTGAGCATAAAGATCGGATCCATCGCTCTGCGGCCGGCTGAGCTCAGCAGTGAAGTCGGCTTGCCGCCGTGGCTGATGCGGTACGTATCAATGGCTTGAGTTATGAAGGATCTGTATGACTCGAAAGGAAACAGCTCGTTGAGCCGTAAGAGCTTGCCAGCGCCTTTTTTGGCTCGCTCCAGAAACAAATCAGTGGCAAAGAGATCCAACTGAGAGGAAGGCTTGCGGTATACTCTGCACATAATGGATTTTTCAGGTGGTTTTGAGTCGCAAAGTCAATTCTAACCTGTTGAATCCATTATTTTTTTGTCCCTGCGCTGCATTTCCTCAATTTATAGATCTTCCCTTTTATTGGCTCGTCGTCCTTTTGCATCCGCTCGAGAATCGGCACAAAAAACGCTTTGATGAATGTGTGAATAGAGGCAAAAGCGAAATCCGTTTGCTCCGGTGTCGTTGCCGACATCAGTTCGCGTTCGGCCGCTTCGATACCAACCACAAGCGGCTTGACCTTCGCGTAGAGTTGCTTGCTCGGAGCAGTCGGTTGCAGCCCTTCCGAAGTGCGCTCGAAAAGCTTCACACCCAAACTTTGCTCAAAGTCGCGCAACGCGTGACTAACCGCCGAAGGCGTCACACAGAGACGTTCTGCCGCCTTCACAAGGCGCCGCTCTTCGTAGACAGCAAGAAAAACCGGATATGCGGATAATCGGGCCATATTCAGGTTAGCCATTGAAAAAAAACGGCCAAGCGCCGCTATCGACGCCTGACCAGCAAAATTTACCCTATCTTTTCTCGGAACAACAGATACTCTGACTTATCTCCAGTTAAAGTGTTCTTTGCGTACCCTGTCGGCATTGCCTCCGGCCTCAACGTAGGCCCGACTCACAGCTGAAGCCAGTCCTTCGCCGGCACACAGCGCGACCGTATCCGGAACGGCACCCGCAAAGAGCGATTCGGCATTGAGTCGCTTCTTGGCCGACTCGAAAACTTCCAGTCGGATGCCGGCACGCTCGGCCATCTTTTCGACGTTGGCGAACATCGGTTCGGACTCTTTGGACTTGATGCACCAAACGAGGCGGATCTTTCCGTGCGCAGTTTTCGCCGCATCCTGCATCCAGGCGCAGAACGGTGCGATACCGACGCCGCCCGCCAACCACAACTGCTTTTGAGCTGAGAAGTCCGGACGGAACCTCCCCCAGGGGCCTTCCACGATCACGCGTTCGCCCTTTTGAAGCATCGGCACAACGTCTCGCGTGTAATCGCCCAGTGCTTTGACCGCAAAGGTGAGCGTACCGTCGTCATTGATGCCCGCCACCGAGAACGGATGCTTCTCGTGACCGGACGTACCTAGGAATGCAAATTCACCGTAGCGGATGTCAACAGGCTTTTCGGGCTTAACCGTGATTAGCGTCAGTCCGTTGTTCGTGTTGGCGTCAACGATCTCCGCAGAGACGGATTTCTCTCGCCCTGCACCACGGATCAAGAGTTTCAGCGAGTAGTAGCAACCGATGACGGTGACAGCAACATTGATCAGACCAAACGGTGTCAGGAAGTCTTCGGTTTCCGTCAGACGGATGCAGTGGACAGCCAGAATCAGGAAAAGAACGGAGAAAAGCTTGTGGGAACTCAACCACTTGTGATACCGCACGATCGAAATAAACGACACGACAAAAAGAACCAGCCCGAGCAACGTCGCCCATTCGGAAGATTCGACGGCAAAGCCGCGCATCCAAGCCCAGAAAGCATCAAAACCGGTCAATTCGCCGCGCACGATTTTGGGAACTGGCTCAAGCGTGAAAAGAGAAAGAACCGGACGCATCACGTCTTTCGTAAAGAAGTGGAAAAGCGTGAGCACCGCCGCCCAGATGCCGAGCGTGCGATGCCATTTGTAGAGCTCATCAAGCGGCGTTGCCGTGACTTTTTCCAGCCAAGCCGGTCGGGCGGCAATGACAATGGCCATTGCCATCAACCCCCAGGCCAACACGCCGTTGAGGAAAAAGACTTCGTGAGTCAAGCTTCTGCCGTTCATGGCCGGAGGATTGAATCCCAGATTAAGAAGCCATGTTGCTACTGTCAGCGCACAGAAACCAAAGACGATTTTTCTCATTGTGTTCTCCTGCCAAGACTCCGAAGGAAGCCTTGCGGAGATTATGAAAAATCTCCTTTGAAATCAGCCTCAAAATCAAAATGGCGTGAAAGAGCTTTGCGAATCTTCACGCTGACGGCGTCGCGCCCAACATTTCTTAACGAAGCTTGACGAAAAAACCGCAGAGCCCCTGAAACATCTGCGGCGATTTTGAGTTAAGCAGCTGACATTAAGCCTTCGGCGTTGCCTCTTCGGCCGAAGCTTTAGCCTTCAAAAAGTCGGCATAGCGCAGGAAGTCCGCCATCAGTTCGCTCACAACTTGGGCAGCGGGCACCACGCTGCGGATAACATCAATGCCGGTATTGACCGTCACGATGCCCTTGTCGGGCTCTCCGTCATACATGCCGGTGCGAAGCGCCCCCACCAAGTCCACCGTCGTCGGTACGGTCGGAGCAAGACGATGCTTAACGTAGGCTTCGGCGGCAAATTCCGTCGGCAGCGACCGCTGCGTCTCATCAACGTAAAGCAAATTGGAGCCACTCAATTTGCAAATCAATTCCTTGGCGTGATCGTTGGCGGCGCATTCGTTGGTAGCGATAAAACGCGTGCCGACATAAACACCCTCGGCGCCGAGAGCAAAGGCTGCTCGCACACCCCGAAGATCGTTGATGCCGCCTGCGGCAAGCACGGGAATCGTCACGGCGTCAACAATCGTCGGCACGATGGAAAACGTTCCGGTGTGGTGGCTCGGCAGAAAACCGCCGGCATCGTAACCCGTTGCCACAAAGATGTCCGTGCCCATCGCCTGAGCTTCACGGGCGTTTTTCACCGTCGGAGTCAGGGGTCGCACGATGAGCTTCATGCCCTTTTCTTTGATGAGTTCAAAAATCGTTGGCTGCAATCCGCCCACGCAAAATGCTGCCGTTGCTCCGCCCTCGGCTGCCGCTTCCACCGTGCTGCGGGCATACATCAAAGCCGCCTTGTTCTCGCCGTCGGGCACCACCACATTGATGCCCACGGGCTTGTCGGTCACTTCTCGAATGCGCGCGAACTCACGCAGCGTGCGCTCGCGCATGGAGATTTCTTCGCCCTGCACTTTACCGGCGTTGGGGCCGAGAACACCCATACCGCCTGCGGCGCTCACGGCAGCCGCTAAAGCGTGACCCGCGATGTAGTTCATCGGAGCCTGAACAATCGGAAGATCAATGCCGAGGATGTCGGCCACACGGTTGCGAACAGTCTTCATAGTGTTGTCGTCTGTCGTGGTTTTGAAGGTTGGGAACCTACTGCAACAATCGGGTGATGTCGTTACCGAGCGCAAAGAAGGTCAGCCCGAAAATGAAGGCCATGCCGACGTAGATGCCGTACTTCTTCATTTTTTCGCCGGGCTTGCGGCGCATCACAATCTCGTAGCAATAGAAAAGCAAATGACCGCCGTCGAGCATAGGCACCGGCAACAAGTTCAAAATGCCCAGGTTAACGGAAATGAGCGCCAAAAAGAGCAGATAGGAAAGCACGCCGAAACTCATCGCTTCGCCCGCCATTTCGCCGATCAGCACGGGACCGCCCAGACTGTCGGTCGACACAGCTCCGGTAAAG
>OGGK01002112.1_pt1 | contig 10880 bp, 25 predicted proteins | sample 1571171 | NCBI WGS metagenome assembly OGGK01 (sample SAMEA2581958, study PRJEB24529) | metagenome | biome: Human gut stool | place: China | collected 2011 | reverse complement strand
TTTTGAGTATTAATAACTTATTTAATAATCGTCTCGTTTTAACGGGACACTAGTGGTGTAACATACAATTTTTAATACAATGGATTCTTTTAAGATTAGCAAAGAACAATATTGTGATTTAATGAAACTTGATAGGACAAATGCCGTAAACTTGTTTGTTTATCTTCTAGCAAATGCAGACGATAACGGAACATTGATTGTTAGCATCCGCAAGATTTCGAGTGAACTATGTATTGGAGTGCAAACCGTAAGAACGTTGCTTAAACATTGGTATATAACACACATACTAACACGCCAAGTAACACACCAAGGTAGCGTAATAACTATTTGTGATATAAAAAGTTACAAAGGTAGGAAACGTGCCGCTAACACATCAAGTAACACACTTGCTAACACACAAAAAACTATCGAGGAACGAAAGAAATATTTCGCAGAAAGTTTGAAACCTTACCTCGAAGAGTACGGAAAGGATATGCTGAATGATTTCTATCGGTACTGGACGGAAATGAATAATGGTGGAAAAAAAATGCGGTTTGAAATGGAGAAAGTATTTCAAATTGCAAGCAGATTGGTTACGTGGAACAATAACAACAAATATCATTATAAGAAAGTCAACAATCTTCCTGTTGGTATGAATTTACAGAATAGTAAAAATAAAGATTATACAAAAGGACTAGATAGATGGAACAAATAGATGGCGAATATTTCAAGAACCTTGTATCTCAGATGCGAGATACTGGTTATCCGCAAGAAATTGACAGAGTACAAATAAGCATTCCTAACGCAGAGAAACGTTTGCGTGGAGGCTTGCAATATGTAGTAAATATGAAATCTGGATGCAATGCAGAATGGAACGAACACAATTACCGACCTATTGTTGATTGGATGACAGACAACAAAGGAAAAGGGTTATTGATGTTCGGCGGTTGCGGATTAGGCAAGTCGGTAATCGGAATGTATATCCTTCCTCTTCTTATTAAAGATGTACATAAAAAGGTGGTAAACATCTTTAGCGCACAAGAGTTGAACCAAAAGATTGATGAAATTCTAAAACTTCATACTATCTATATTGATGACATTGGTATAGAGGATAATCTTAACTCTTACGGAAACAAGCGCATGCCGTTTGCTGAACTTTGTGACGCTGCTGAAAAGAAGGGGAAATTGCTTATCCTTACTACAAACCTCAGTATTGACGAGCTTACTGAGAGATATGGAGATAGAGTTGTGGATAGACTGATAGCAACAACAAAAGCAGTTCCTTTTACAGGTGATTCTTTGAGAAAGTAATTATGTTAGACGTAAGTAAAATGGCAGAAGAATGGCTCAGTGAGCACCTTGACGCATCCAAGAAAGAAATATGGTTAGCTGGTTATTTGAAATCTACCGATAACTGGTGCAACCGAACCAAGTAAATTTTAGAATTGAAAACGAATTAATATATAGATAAATATGAGTCATTTTTTAACATTGGTAATTGGCGATGAGCCAGAGAAACAACTCGCCAAGTATGATGAAAATCTAGAGCTGCCTATGCATTTATATATGACAAAAGAGCAGCTTATTAGCGAGAAACGTAAGGAGATTGAGGAATACAAAAAGAATTACTATGATGTGTTCCTACAAGATAAAGATGCATATCTTGCCAATTGTTGCAAGGAACATGCAGATTATATCGAGAACGAATTTCCAAAGCATCTTAACTGGACGGACGAACAGATGTATGAGGATGCCGTGAAATATTATCGTATGGATATAGATGAAGGAAGCGAGGATATTGAGATACATGAGGACGGCAGCGTTTGGCGCACCTATAATAATGATGCCAAATGGGATTGGTATCAAATGGGAGGCAGATATGCTGGAAGACTTCAATTAAAGGATATATCGAAGAAAGCTCCATTATACTATCCGAATTTTCCAACGTTCTATTCAAGAGAAGACCTTAATTACTTCAAGAAACTAAAGGCAGAAGGTCGTTGTGACCAAGCACGCATTAAAGATATATCCAATGTAGAAGAAATATCAGCATTCGCAGTTGTTAAGGACGGAAAATGGTATGAGCGTGGAAAAGTGGGTTGGTTTGCCGTAGTATCAGACGAAAAAGATAAAGATGTGTGGATTGAAGAAGTGAAACAACTTCTTGCATCACTTCCTTCTGACACTCTTCTAACGATGTATGATTGTCACATATAATCATTAACAAAAAAATATTTAAAAATGACGCAGACAGAACGTATTGAGAACGCTACCACCAAACAGGCGGTAGTGTTCATAGTTGTTTATTCTTGGGTTATCCTGAGAAATATAGGAAGAGCAATCAATAAGGCGGTACACAAGCTGCCTTGGTTGTTCATCGTGGTAACGGTAGTAATATCTTTCATCGTTAGCTTCATCTTTATCTCTAAGGCTAGGGCAGAACGAGATAGCTACAACCAGAAGCTAGTACACGCAACACTGTAGCTTGATAGACGGAAACTTAAAATCAAAGTAATATGGACGGAATGGTAATCAATAATTTGTCTGCACAAGCAAATACAGAATGTAGTCTGCTGCAACAAGAACTTCTGAAATCGTTTGTTGAGGCTAGAAAACAAAAAGGTATTACAGAAAGCCTAATGAAAAGATTAGCGGTAAAAAAGATGAATGCGATAGAAGATATGTATGGAAACGTACATGTTACCAATGATAAATTTGGCGAGTGTGGTAGCGACTTTTACATTGATGCAACCGCTGATAGAATTACGTTGTCTCTAAAATATTACGTTAATATAATTCCATTGGACGGATTATCTAATCACGACAAAAGAATTGCTAAACGTTACAACTATTTCGTGTATAACTATGATACAGCCAATAATGTATCATCTGGTTTTAAGACATTTCGACCTTGGGGTGGTCTTACAGGTAGTTGCGATTGGAGTTACTCTATTGATGATATTCTCAAAAGTGATTTTCTAACTGAAGGCATTAGTGTTGATAATGCAATAGGTGGTGTATTTAAAGTCTTTCTTAAATAGTATGCAGACAAATTGGAATCCAAATAATTCGTGTGTACTCGCAGGTGTTCCTCTTGCAGTTCCATCTAAAGAAAATATAAGCAAACTCTACATGCTTTTTTATTCAATGGTTGGCGGCTTTGCTAAAATTGTCAAGTCTAACATAGATGAAACATTCAAACTGGTATCGGAAGATGAAAAGCTATTTAAGTTTGATGTAAAGAGAAGAATGACAGAGGCGAAGGAATTTTCCGATGAATTGATTGACTTGTTCAAAGAACGAATGAAAGCTGACGGCATGTCTGAGATATGGGATAAGCTTACTTTTATCATCAAGTTCAATCTACAGGATGATGTAAGGAAATGTTATTATTCGTTAGATAACCAATTTTCAAAGCATCATATTGAAAGACATAAGATGTACACAATGGTTGTTATGTCTGGAATATTGAGCGGAATGCTTGAATCTTCTGTTTCTGCATTTAAAAAGACAATGGATGAATATAATGGTTCTTGGGCAACAAATATTGCAGAATACTTTATTATTCCAATTAAGGGAGTTCATTCTCGTATGCGTAATGCAGTGGAAGCTATATATCCTGAATCTGTAGATAAGAAAGTGTTTTCAGAGTGCCCTGACAAACTCTCTCTCGGATTCGAAATCATCGGTAAAAAGGTGCTCGATTATAAACGTGCCGAAAAAGCACTTGCAGATGCTTGTATATTCAGTGGTCTTAATCTTGATATAAACGGAATTATCGTAGATGGAGAAGACGCACAAGATAACACTGGCACTCCTTGGAATGAAGCTCAATTAAGAGCATTGAAAACAGGTTACCCAGACTCTTCTAACAAAGATATTGCTAGAATAGTTGGCAGAAGCGTTTACGCGGTCGCTAAACAAGCTAAGAAACTCGGATTGAAGAAATCTGAGGAATATCTTAGAGAGACAAGAATAGCTAACTTAAAACGTAAGAAAAATGAAAAAGATTCCAAAACTTTACACAAAGAACAGTAAAGGTCGCTATCAGGAATACAAGATTCCTGACCTTGATATATCGAAGACGTTCTATCGAAAGATAAACGGAAAGTATGAACCTACGAATATGCTCTTGTACGACTCTATAGAAGAGGGTGTATGGGTAGTTACTCGACAGTCTTCAACAGTTAACATTATTCGTGCAGATTACCTTCGTGAGAGTTTCCACCTTGACAAGGCTGCCGACATTGAGCGTTTCCCTCTGTCAAAGATGGGACACATCAAGAAGGTTGCAGAACGTATCATTGATGAGCTGAGACTTGGTAATACAGACACTAGAGTTATGACGAACAATGAGCTTGTAAAGCTGGTTGTCGGGCTTGTTTATAAATACAACGAGGAGGTGTAATTATGGAAGATTTACCTATTGGGTCAGAAATCGTCTTGAAGGTGGTTAAGACAGAGAAAGAACAATGTAATGGTTGTTTTTTCGATGAGATATGTAACAATATCTATGAGAATGTTTGCGGAGATTTTGACTGTAGCGCAAGCACTAGAAAAGACGGAAAGAATGTTCAATTCAAAAGAGTAAAGTAATATGGAAACAAAAATAAACATAGCGAAAATATTAAAGAATAAGCCAGAAGGTACGAAACTCTGGACTGATATGTTTGGAAGTGTTACGTTATGTGTCGTTACTGATGTGTGTGATGCTTTTCAAGTTAAGCATCATAATAAATATCCATGGTTCGATGAAGACGGTAAATTGTACAAGGAAGGAGTTTTGTGCATCTACCCTAGCAAATCAATGCGTGATTGGGAAAAGTTCTCGTGGAAGAGGGGTGATGTGCTTATCAGTGATTGTGGATTTGTGTGCATCTTCAAAGAATGGGCATCTGATGACTATACTAAATTCAACGGATGTTATTTTGATGGTATGCCAAATGCAGAAACGGCTAAGTATAGCAAGTTAGATAACAATACTGCCTATGGTTATATCAGAGAGATTGAGAATAGATGTGGCGGTAAGTTAAACCTTGAAACTTTGGAGATTGAAAAACAGAATGAGTTCAAGGATGGGGATATAGCTTTTGCCGACTATGGTAATAGACAAGATGTATTTATAGTATCAGGCATAACTGGTTTATCAGAAGGTTATAGCTCATTTATTTCTATAGATTTAAGTAGTCTAACTTTGAGTATGGGCTACAGAATTAGTTTCTTTAAGAAAGACCTTTGTAAACTTCGCCTTGCCACTGACTCAGAGAAAAAACAGCTCTTTGATGCTCTCGAAAAGGAAGGCAAAGCTTGGGATGCTGAGAAGAAACAGATTGTGGATTTGAAGCCAAAGGTTGAGCTGAATCCATTCGATAATGTGTTGGTTAGACATCAAAAAACTGAGGAATGGCGTGCAAATATATTTAGCCATACAGATAAGACAGATGAATATCTTGACTATGTATGTGTTAATGGTAGATGGGAGTTCTGTATTCCTTACATCGGCAATGAATCATTGTTAGGTACAACTAAAGACGTGGAGGGTTGATATTGATATAGGGAGATTAATAGGCAGTAAGAAATCTGTTCCGTCAATCGACTTCAATCAAGTAGTTAAGAGTGATAACCTCCGATACTGGAGAATTAGCAAAGCTACTTGGGAGAAAGATAAAGTAGAACTTCATATTACCTTTGAAAAAGATGGTATACAAAGTTCCTTAGATAAGACATTTAACACAATAATGGAAGCTGTTGAATATTTCTACAACTTTCTTAAAACAATTTGATTATGATAGACGATAAGAAAATAGAATCTGCAAAGGAAGAAATCTACGAGGATAGATTCTTGCTCAATGGTGAAGAGATAGTCTTCAATAATGATGAAAAGGAAGAAATGTTCTACAAAGAGGATATCAAAGAAGCTATTGGGTTAGGTGCTAAGTGGGGTATCAATGAGTTCTTGAACGATTTGAATAAATTGCTTCATCCTGCTAGCGAAGTTCCTAGAAATGATAACGGAAAGATTCTCGCATTCTCAAAAGTGAATAGTAATATAAAGCTCTACGATATGAACGCTATGTTAAATGAAACTGCTTGTGACACATATCAAGAAATGTGGGAAATTAGAGTTAGAGCATATACTTTTACTGATTGGGTATTTGTGGAAGAACTACTTGATTTAATTGTCAAAGGATGTGAGTAATGAAAGAGCTTAAAGATTTAGTTGAGGGCGATGAAGTACTAGTTACAGGTATGTATCATAGACATATCGCCAAGGTTGATAAAGTGACAAAGACTCAAATTATTGTTAATAACGCTAGATTTAAAAGAGATTCTGGCTGGCAATGCGGTAGTGATAGATGGAATGTTAGACAAATATCTGTTCCTACAGAAAAGGAAATATCAGATATTAAAAAAGAGGATTTTCGCAAGAAGCTCATTTACGCTATCAGTTCTTTTGATTTCAAACGCTTATCAACAGATGAGTTAAAACAAGTGTACAATATTGTAAAAGGCAAAGAAAAATGAAAAAGAATAAACACTCATTAAAGATAAGTCGTAGCTTCTTTGGCGAAACTACCCTTGATGGTTATCCTATAGCTACATATTCAAATGATGAATTGAATATTCTAAAGAACCTGCTAGAAAAGGTTCTGTGTGAAGTAGACGAATACATAAAAAACTAAATGTATGAAACATAAGTTGAAAATGATATGGCGAATCCTTCGTGACAGACAGGTTGTAGTAATAACCGAAGACCACGGAAGAATGTACTATAATTGGGATACAAGAAGTCTTGAAGATGTTTGTCAAATGTGTCACAAAGTGTACGATATGGCTTATATGATGAATAATAAAAAGTAAAGCGTATGAATGAAATAGAGAAAATATGTAAGGAAATCCAATGCCCACACTTTATTGTATGGAACTTCGGATGTAGTGATTGTATATCTTGTAAGCTGCAAGGGGAAAGCTACAATATAGAGTCTGTAGCCGATGATTGTCCTTATAAGGATAAATTCAATAAGCTTAAAGAATAATCGTATGGATAAATATATTCTAGGAGATTTGGTCTCTGTATATGTAGGTGTAAAGAAATATATCGTTGAGGTAATTGGTACGGCAAACGAAAATGAAGCACTCTTATATCAAATCAAGTTCCCAAACGGAGAAATTCAATATGCTGATAAGGACAATATTGTTCCGATTCCTCCCACTTCAGAGATTCTAGAGAAGAATGGATGGAGGTCTATAAATGGTAAGTATGCTTTAAAGATAAAAAATGCAAATTATGTAGTACTTGAATTTACAGAAGATGGTATATACACTTATATAAATGAAAATACCATGCTTTTTACAATAAAGTATATTCACGAACTCCAGCACTTTCTCTTTGGTTTAAACATTAATCACGAAATGGAGGTGTAGGTATGGCAAAGAGAATCATTGGAAAGTTACATCCAGAGCGATACATAGTTCAAGACAATATGCTATTCGGTTGTATTCCATTCATCTATGTGGCACGAAAGGTGTTTAATACTATAGACGAAGCTAGAGAATATGTTGGAGAGCCTTGTGATGTGTATTTGTTTGTTTAACCGCCTTCGGGCATAAATTTAAATATATGACAAAAGAAGAATTAAAAGTAAAGGTTGCCAAGCAACTAAGCATTATCGATGATGCTAACAATGAGATTTGTTCTTACGTAAATGATTACATCGAAAGTCTACCATACAAGGTTGGTGACAAAGTGAGCTGTTCAAGATGTAATGTATGTTGGATTGCAAGCATTATTCCAGAACAAAGTCGTAGAGGCTATACTGGCGAGATTGAGGTAAGAATCAACCCTGCTAAGAAAGATGGCACTCGCTCCAATAGAGAGTTTGTACTATGTAGTATGGAAATTGATAGTATCAAAAAGATTAGTTAATCATCCTGCAAAGGATATAAATAGATAGATTATGAGTAATAGACATTCGTATGAAAGATACGAAATACCAGACATTAAAGGTCGCAAACACGCAGTAGTTCTTTTTTCCGAAAATAGAAGTGAGGTTCGGAACGGAATTCCTAGTACTACAATGGGATTTGTAGCTATTGATTTAGATGCAAATACTTATAAAGATTAACCATCCCTTACGGGATATAAATATAAGTAATATGGAACAAATTTCATTAGAAAACAAAGTTAATAATACTTTAAAATGGCTCGCAAATCAAATTGCGTGTACCCAAGTATATAAAAAGTGGGACGAAGAATTTAAAAAGGAAAGTCTCAATGATGCTTGGCAAAAAGTTCAAGAACAGTTTAAGAAAGATATTACTTGGAGGGCGATTTGCTTGATGATTACTTAAATGATATGCGTATAGTTCAGAAGTATGCCGAGCATAATAGAAGAATTATAACTAACAGACTCGTCAATGCTCTAGGTGTGGATATTGACCCAAATTCAGAAAAGCATTCTTTTACAACCATTCACAACTATATAGATACAGACAAGGGTATATTGCGAAAGGGAGCTATCAGTGCAAAAAAGGATGAGGTAGTCATTATCCCAATGAATATGCGTGATGGTTCTCTTATCTGCAAGGGAAAAGGTAACAAAGATTGGCTATGCTCTGCCCCTCATGGCGCAGGTAGATTAATGTCTCGTACACAGGCAAAGAAAGAGTTATCTATGGATTCTTACAAGAATGAAATGAATGGTATTTATTCCACATCAGTTTGTGAAGAAACCATTGATGAAGCACCTATGGCATACAAGCCAACCGAAGAGATTGTTGAGTTAATCAAACCTACGGTTGATGTCATTGATGTCATTAAGCCAATTTACAACTTTAAAGCAAAATCATAATGAGCAAGCAAACATTTGACTTCTCGGAGGCTCTGAGAAGAATGAAGGAAGGAAAGAAAGTAAAAAGGGTAATTTGGGAAGAATGTGGAGCTTATATCCATATTGTCTCTGAGACTATTGTGGCTGTATGCGATGGCAAATTCTTTCCTTGTGTTTTCAAAGATTCTGAGGATATTCTCGCAACAGACTGGGAGGAGATGTAAGGATGAAGAAGAAAATATTGACCCTCACAGTCAGCAAGCAGTGGTTCGATATGATTGTGGCTGGCGAGAAAACAGAAGAATATCGTGAGATTAAGGGCTATTGGGTAAGACGTATCTTCGATATTTCTAATATGAATGCGGATGCAGATACCTACGCATGGGCTTTGCAAGAAAACATAATTATCAGCCGAGAATCTTTTTTTGAATACCATAGCAAAGGGTTCACACACGTCCTCTTCATCAACGGCTACCGCAAGGATAGCCCACGTATCGAAAAGGAGATTGAGTGTATCACCATCGGCAAACCTAAGAAAGGATTATGCCCCGACAAGTGGCTAGATACCGAGTTTTTTATCATTAAATTTAAGTGATATGAAAGTAAAGAATTTACCAAAGAAGATTTACCTCAACATCTGTAGCAATGAAGATGAGGTAGATTACAATGAGCTTAATGGAGTAACATTCAGTACAGAAAAGGTTGGTGTTACTGATTGTGACACAGAGAACGTTCCTTACGTGAATGCTGCATCATTATGGCACGACCTAAAGGAAGATAAGCCACCATTAAAAAAGTGGGTAATGTTCCGATATAGTGGAGGTGGCGTAAATCCTACGGCTCTTCACTATGGAGCAATGAGTGATGATGTATGGGTTGTCACAAGAGGAGACGGAACACAGCGTATAGAAGTTCTGTACGAGTGCTACGATAAGATTGAGTGGTTTGACTTTGATGAACTAAAATAGCGATAGCGTATGACAAATAAAGAATTTTTTAATGCGTATCGTGGAGAGCCTGTTCTTTATAAAGGTAAGGACATCGGGGCATACGTAGCAGGTTATGTAGAGGAAAAGTATATTATCTTAGGATTTGATGATTATACAGGCTGCATTCAGTGCTTCACTTCTAAAGTGAAAAATCTTTGTGCAATGTATCACTCATACCGATTCGCAAAGTTGAAGTATTTGGAAGTGATAAAACATCAGTAATATGGAAAAAGAAGAAAAATGTTGTGGTAACTGCCTTTGGATGGGATGCGAAGACATCTTAGGCAATGGATGGTGCTACAAAAAAGATTGCAAAACATCTTGTGATAAGGTTTGCAAGAAACATGAATTTTAAACTTTAAATATCAAAATGGAAAATAACAATTTAACATTAGATGAGTATCAGCAGTTAGCTCTAGAGACTGCTATTTATCCTAACCCTATCATTTATCCTACATTGGGATTGACAGGTGAAGCTGGTGAAGTTTCCGATAAGGTTAAGAAAGTGTTGCGTGATAACAATTCTGTTTTTACAGATGAAAAGAAGTTGGAAATTGCCAAAGAGATTGGTGATGTACTATGGTATTGCGCAACCCTTTCTCACGATATTGGATTCAAACTTAGTGATATAGGAAAAATGAACTATGACAAACTTCACTCTCGCCAATTAAGAGGAAAGTTGCATGGTAGCGGTGATAACCGTTAGTTTATGGTATGGTACTCTAAGATAAAAGGTCTTACAGAGAAAGTAATTGAGTTATATCCAACGATGTCTTCAAGGGAAATAGCAGAAATTACAGGATTTGCCAAGACTACTATAATTCGGTGTGCTGCAAAGAATCATCTTAGGCATACCGAAGAAACACAGAAAAGAATTGATGAATACGTAAGACAACGGAGGTCTTCTGGTAGAAAATCATACGATTATTCTAAACTGAGTAAGAAGATTACTCATACAAGAAAGATGGAATCGTGGCGTGTAAGAAGCGGTCTAGAACAAAATACAAAGTATAAAGTTCGTATCACTCGGGGGTGTAATTTAAACTGTGTCAAGGCTTGTTCTTAACTTTCATTCCCACTC
>OGGK01002096.1_pt1 | contig 10933 bp, 10 predicted proteins | sample 1571171 | NCBI WGS metagenome assembly OGGK01 (sample SAMEA2581958, study PRJEB24529) | metagenome | biome: Human gut stool | place: China | collected 2011 | reverse complement strand
TCTGCAATCCTGCCGGAGGCTATATCAGCTGGGGGATTGACTCCCAGCTGATATAAGATTATGCTGACGCCTTCAACGGAGATGTATTAATGACTGTAAGATAAGAAAGTCATTAATGGAATACTCCGGTGATTACAGATTGATTCTGCATTTTCTTGTGCGGTACAAGGTGGTGTCCCCAATGTATCGCATGTAACTGTTCGGAAATTTTGCAGTTACGGATTAAGAAGTCGGAAAAAGCTGTGCCATTACTCCACTTTTCTGGAATACAGAAATCAGCAGGAATGCCAGGATACTTCCGGCTACTGTTGAGATCAGGAATGGGATCACATAGATAAATAATCCTGCCGGTGCTGCTCCCATAAGGAATAAAGCAACCGGATAAGCAGCAATTCCTCCGAGAATACCTGTTCCAAGTGCTTCTGCAAGACAAGTAAGGCTTAAATTCTTACATTTCTTGTAAACAAGTCCACAGCAGAGAGCTCCGATCATACTACCCGGGAAAGCCATCAGACTTCCGATTCCAAGTATGTTGCGTAGAAGGCTTGCACAGAATGCAATTCCAACGCCCCAGCCGGGACCAAGAAGTACGGCTGCAAAGATATTTACCATATGTTGAACCGGTGCACATTTACTTCCGGCTACAGGAAAGCTTAAAAAGCTTCCAACGATGGCAAGAGCGGTGAGAACACCTGCAAGTGCCAGTTTTTTTGTGTTTGTTGTCTGTTTCATAACTTGAGTCTCCTTTCAAATGTAAAAAAGGATCCTCACCTGAGTGAAGATCCTACCAGCTGTCCGAAGTAAAAAGAGATGCAAGGGCATCTCAATCATTACATGGTATCAATTCCCTCCGTTGGCATTATCCAAATCAGGTTTAAACGGGTCGAAACGGTAACACGTCTCCTCTCAGCCGGTTCTGACCAGCTCCCCTTTGACAATATTAATTTGTTGCCTGTTGTTATTATGAACTGAAATTACATAAATTTCAAGACATTTTTTGAAAATATAATATTTCAGAGAATGTATCGTTGCTGTTCACACATCACTATCCCGCGAGATGTTTTGGCATGAATATGCCAAAATCCCGAGACATGCAAGAGGAAGAGACGGAAAAATTTAACTAAGGTTTCATATCATAATAATTTGTATTGAAAAACAGGAACAAAAACAATACAACTTTGAATTTATATACATTTTCAAGTGAAAAAGATTGGGTATCCTGCGAATTGTATTGTAACATGTATTGTTGTATATTAAGTGCATAACGAGAATGTACTGATCAGATCGATAAAAATCAGAGTGTCGTATGATGGTAATGATGGTCGATCGTATAGAGAGGTCATAAGCGAATGAAAAAATTTGAAAAAATCGTAACCTGGATTCAGGAGGAAGTCAGGTCGGGAAGAAAGGTTTCCGGGGAGAAACTTCCTTCGGAACAGGAACTATCCGAACAATTCCAGGTCAGTCGTCAGACGGTACGACGGGCATTGGAAGAATTAGTAAAAGAGAATATTGTGGAAAGCAGACGTGGAAGTGGCTCTTATATATGTGAAGATGTGGGAATGCTTCTTGGAAATACAGAAAGAAGAGCAGATCATGAAGAAAAACGAATCGCAGTAATGCTGACGTATATCGATACCTATATTTTTCCTGTTATTATCCGGGAAATTGAAAAAAAGGTAACACAGGCAGGCGGAATCCTTCAAATTGCAATGACAGACAATTCTGTAGCAAAGGAGCGGATGCATCTGGAAGAATTTTTAAGAACAAGAAGAATTGATGGTTTGATCGCAGAGCCTGTAAAAAGTGGGCTTCCGAATCCGAATTTAGATTTATATCAGAAATTACAGAAATCAGGAATACCGGTTTTGTTTGTGAATAGTTTCTATGAGAATCTCACAATTCCACATGTCAGTCTGGATGATGAGAAAGCTGGATATCTTGCAACAAAACATCTTTTAGAATGTGGACATACAAGAATCGCCGGAATCTTCAAGGCGGATGACGGGCAGGGAAGAATGCGATATGCAGGATACACAAAGGCACTCATGGAGCATTCACTTAAGATTAAAAATCGTCAGATTTTATGGGTTGATTCGGAAGATATCCGGGAAATGGAGATGGAAAGTGACAGAATCCTGAAACGTTTAGATGGATGTACGGCCTGTGTCTGTTACAATGATGAGATTGCAAGTAAACTGGTCAAGGTATTGCAAAGTGCGGAAATCAAAGTCCCAGATCAGATTTCCGTTATTGGAATCGACAATTCCAGTCTTGCAAGATTTTGTGAAGTACCGATCACATCGGTGAATAATCCAGCGAATGAGATTGGAAAATGTGCAGCACAGATTATATTAGATAAGATTGATAAAAATATGGAAATGTACTCAGCGGAATTTGCACCGGAACTTGTGATGCGAAATTCTGTGAAATTATATAATGAAGTCATGTAGACAGCAGACGAAAGGAGAAGAACAATGTTAGAACAGTTAAAAAAAGAAGTGTATGAGGCAAATATGCTGCTTCCAAAATACGATCTGGTTACATTTACATGGGGAAATGTAAGTGGAATCGATCGAGAAAGCGGACTTTTTGTTATTAAACCAAGTGGAGTTGAATATGATAAGCTGACTCCTGAAGATATGGTAGTTGTTGATCTGAACGGAAATAAAGTAGAGGGACGTTACAATCCATCTTCCGATACACCGACACATGTTGTTCTTTATAATCGTTTTCCAAAAATCGGTGGTGTTGTACATACACATTCTGCATGGGCAACAAGCTGGGCACAGGCAGGAAGAGATATTCCATGTTACGGAACAACACATGCAGATTACATCTATGGAGAAATCCCATGTGTGCGTAATCTGACGAAAGAAGAGATTGAGGAAGCATATGAGAAGAACACAGGAGTTCTGATTGCAGATGAGTTTGAAGCTAAGAAGAAAGATTATATTGCAGTTCCGGCAGTTCTTTGTAAGAATCATGGTGTATTTACATGGGGGAAAGATGCACACGAAGCAGTTCACAATGCAGTTGTTGCAGAAGAAGTTGCAAAGATGGCAGCAAGATGTGAGATGATCAATCCGCAGGTAAAACCGGCTCCGCAGGAACTTCAGGATAAGCATTACTATAGAAAACACGGTGCAAATGCCTATTACGGACAGAATACAGAAAAATAAGAACTGTCAAGTATAACACAGTAACAAATTAAGTGATAAATAAAAAATAACTATAAACATTTTATTACAAGGAGGACACAAAAATGTTAAAGAAGAAAGAGTACAAATTCTGGTTTTGCACAGGTTCACAGGATCTTTACGGAGATGAATGTCTGGCGCATGTAGCAGAGCATGCCAAGATTATCGTAGAGAAGCTCAATGAGTCTGGAGTTCTTCCATATGAAGTTGTATGGAAACCAACATTGATCACAAACGAACTGATCCGTAAGACTTTTAATGAAGCTAATATTGATGATGAATGTGCCGGTGTCATTACATGGATGCATACATTCTCACCTGCAAAATCATGGATTCTTGGACTTCAGGAGTTCAGAAAACCACTGCTTCACCTTCATACACAGTTCAATATGGAGATCCCATATGACACGATTGATATGGATTTCATGAATGAGAACCAGTCAGCACATGGTGGACGTGAGTTCGGACACATTTTCACAAGACTTGGAATTGAGAGAAAAGTTGTTGTTGGACACTGGTCAGACGAGAAGGTCCAGGAGAAGATCGCTTCCTGGATGCGTACAGCAGTTGGTGTGCTCGAAAGCAGCCATGTACGTGTCATGAGAGTTGCAGACAACATGAGAAATGTTGCTGTTACTGAAGGTGACAAAGTAGAGGCACAGATTAAATTCGGATGGGAAGTAGATGCTTATCCGGTAAATGAAATCGCAGAGTCTGTAGATGCTGTAAGCGCAGCAGATGTAAATACATTAGTAGAAGAGTATTATGACAAATATGAGATCCTTCTTGAAGGAAGAGATCCGGAAGAGTTCAGAAAACATGTTGCTGTTCAGGCACAGATTGAGCTTGGATTCGAGCGTTTCCTTGAGGAGAAAAACTATCAGGCAATCGTTACACATTTTGGAGATCTCGGTGCACTCAAACAGCTTCCTGGACTTGCGATCCAGCGTCTGATGCAGAAGGGATATGGATTTGGAGCTGAAGGAGACTGGAAGACAGCAGCTATGGTTCGTATCATGAAGATCATGACAGAAGGCATGAAAGATGCAAAAGGAACATCGATGCTGGAAGATTATACATATAATTTTGTGCCTGGAAAAGAAGGAATCCTTCAGGCTCATATGCTTGAGATCTGCCCATCTATCGCAGATGGTCCGATCAGCATCAAGGTAAATCCACTTTCTATGGGAGACAGAGAAGATCCTGCAAGACTTGTATTTACATCAAAAGAAGGAAAAGGTATCGCAACATCACTGATCGATCTTGGAGACCGTTTCCGTCTGATCATCAATACAGTTGATTGTAAGAAAAATGAAAAACCAATGCCGAAACTTCCGGTAGCAACAAACTTCTGGACACCGGAGCCGGATCTCGCAACAGGAGCTGAAGCCTGGATTCTTTGCGGTGGTGCACATCATACAGCATTCTCTTATGATATCACTGCAGAACAGATGGGTGACTGGGCAGCAATGATGGGAATCGAAGCTGTATATATTGATAAAGATACAACAATCCGTAATCTGAAAAATGAACTCAGATGGAATGAACTTGCATTTAGAAAATAAAAAATCATTAAGAGGATAACCTTCAATACTTAAAAATTCATCGAAAAATCATTGAAATGAAGAAAACGAAAAGGTATAATATCTAATTAGAAAAAAAGTCTCCGTAAATCTGTCCGTTAAGAAAATGCAAAGCAGACGGATCTGCGGAGCAAAAAGGAGTTTAAGTATGAGTATTAAAATTGGTATTTTAGGTTATGGTAATCTTGGAAGAGGCGTTGAGTGCGCAGTAAAGCAGAATGATGATATGGAGCTTGTGGCAGTGTTCACAAGAAGAAATCCGGAAGATGTCAAGATTCTGACAGAGACTGCGACAGTTTGTAATGTAGCAGACGTAGAAGACTGGAAAGATAAGATTGACGTTATGATAATTTGCGGAGGAAGCGCAACAGACCTTCCAAAACAGACACCTGTTTACGCAAAGATGTTCAATGTAATCGATAGTTTTGATACACATGCAAGAATCCCGGAGCATTTTGCAAATGTAGATGCAGCCGCAAAAGAAGGCGGACATGTAGGAATCATCTCCGTAGGCTGGGATCCGGGAATGTTCTCACTGAACAGACTGTATGCGAATGCGATTCTTCCGGATGGAAATGATTACACATTCTGGGGCAAAGGTGTAAGCCAGGGACATTCTGACGCAATCCACAGAGATGAAGGTGTCAAAGACGGAAAGCAGTACACAATTCCGGTAGAGGCTGCACTGGAGGCAGTAAGAAGCGGAGAGAATCCGGAACTTACAACAAGACAGAAACATACAAGAGAGTGTTTCGTTGTACTGGAAGAAGGAGCAGATGCGGCAAAGGTAGAAGAAGAGATCAAGACAATGCCGAACTACTTCTCAGATTATGATACAACAGTACACTTTATCAGTGAAGAAGAACTGAAAGCAAACCACAGCGGAATTCCGCACGGTGGATTTGTACTCCGCAGCGGAAAGACAGGATGGAATGGTGAGAATAAGCACCTGATCGAATATAGTCTGAAACTGGATTCCAATCCGGAATTTACATCATCTGTACTGATCGCTTATGCAAGAGCAGCTTACAGACTGGCAAGCGAAGGACAGATCGGATGCAAGACAGTATTTGATATTGCACCTGCATACTTAAGCGCAAAGAGCGGAGAAGAGCTTAGAAAACATATGTTATAAATACATGTTGCGTGACATTTTGCGGCAAAATCTGCTGTGAAAAAACGGAAGCAATGTGTTATATGAATCGGATGCGGCGATGACTTATTAAAAGGAGTTATACGCCGCATTTTTTACAGGAGGGCAAAAATATGAGAGGAAAAGAAGAGATTAAGAAAACAATCGAAGAAGGAAAAGCGGTGCTTGGAATTGAGTTTGGTTCTACAAGAATCAAAGCAGTTTTAATTGATGAGGATAAAAGTCCGATCGCATCCGGAAGTTACGACTGGGAGAATCAGCTTGTAGACAACATCTGGACATACAGCATGGAGAAAATCCAGAATGGTCTTCAGGGATGTTACCAGGATCTTGTGAAAGATGTAGAAGCAAAATATGATGTGAAGCTTACAAAATTTGCAGCACTCGGAGTCAGCGCAATGATGCATGGATATCTTGCGTTTGATGAGAATGATGAATTACTTGTTCCGTTCCGTACCTGGAGAAATACGATCACAGAAGAAGCTTCTGAAAAACTGACAGAGCTCTTCTCTTATCATATTCCGCAGCGTTGGAGTATTGCTCATCTGTACCAGGCAATCTTAAATGGTGAAGAACATGTAAAAGATGTTCGTTATATTACAACACTTGCAGGATATATCCATTGGAAATTGACCGGCAAGAAGGTGCTCGGAAATGGTGATGCAGCAGGAATGTTCCCAATCGACATAGCTACTCAGAAATTTAATGGGAAGATGATGGATCAGTTTGATGAACTTACAGCAGAGAAGAATTTCCCATGGAAGATCCGTGAAATCCTTCCGGAAGTTCTTGTTGCCGGAGAAGACGCAGGTGTATTGACAGAAGAAGGCGCAAAACTGCTTGATCCTACAGGAACACTTCAGTCCCAAATTCCAATGTGTCCTCCGGAAGGAGATGCTGGAACAGGAATGGTTGCAACAAACAGCGTTGCTGTCCGCACAGGAAATGTATCTGCCGGAACAAGTGTATTTGCAATGGCAGTACTTGAGAAAGACTTGACAAAGCCTTACGAAGAAATTGACCTTGTAACAACTCCGGCCGGAGATCTTGTAGCAATGGTACACTGTAATAACTGTACATCAGATCTGAATGCATGGGTGAACCTGTTCCGTGAATTTGCAGAGAGTATGGGAATGACAGCAGATATGAACCAGATTTTTGGAACACTTTATAACAAAGCATTAGAAGGAGATTCCGATTGTGGCGGACTTCTGGCTTACAACTATTTCTCAGGAGAGCATATTACAGGATTTAACGAAGGAAGACCGTTATTCGTTCGTAAACCTGACAGCAAATTTAATCTTGCAAACTTTATGAGAGTACATCTTTATACTTCTCTTGGAGCATTGAAGACAGGAATGAATATCCTTCTGAAAAAAGAACATGTTGCATTGGATCGAATGATGGGACATGGCGGATTGTTTAAGACAAAAGGTGTTGGACAGAGAATTCTTGCAGGAGCAATCGATACACCGGTTTATGTTATGGAGACAGCAGGTGAAGGTGGTGCATGGGGAATCGCACTGCTTGCCGATTACCTTGTTAAGAAAGAGGAAAAGGAATCTCTGACAGAGTATCTTGAGAATAAAGTATTCCGCGATGCAAAGGGAACAGGAATGGACCCGGTTGCGGAAGATGTTGAAGGATACGAGAAATTTATGGAAACATATACAAAGGGACTTGCAATCGAGAAAGCAGCGATTGAAAATTTATAGTCACATGTATTGTTAAATACTGCCAGATGGAGTGCTAATGATGTTTTCGAGAGGCTGTACATGGTATCCCATCTCTTCCCATTTGGTTAGTAGTTCATCCAGAATTTCAGCATTAGTGGAAGATGTGCTGTGGAGCAGAACGATAGCTCCGGGATGAATCCTTCCAAGAAGTTTAGAGAAAGCTTCTTCTTTGGAGGGCTGGTTATCTTGATACCAGTCTACGTAAGCAAGGCTCCAGAAGAAACTTTTGTAACCGAGTTCTTTTGCCATTTGAAGGTTGGCTTCACTGTATTTTCCCTGAGGAGGCCGATAGTATTTGGTCATATTCTTTCCGGTTACGTTTTTATAGGCAGTTTCTACATATTCCAGTTCTTTTTGGAAATCTTCTATAGAAGAAATATGGGACATGTCGGGGTGATGCCAGGTATGGTTTCCCACGGTGTGTCCTTCTTTTATTATCTGTCGGATCAGTTCAGGCTCAGAGTCAATGTAGGTTCCGACAACAAAAAAAGTGGCTTTTACCTGATGTTTTTTCAGTGCATCAAGGATGGCAGGTGTATTTCCGTTTTCATAACCGGCATCAAAAGTAAGATACAGAACTTTTTCAGACGTATCCTGTGCGTAATAAGCATCCATAGATGCAAGCTCCTGGATCGAAGCATTTCCAACAGGAGTTTTGCCTTCTTCCTGAAAACTTAACCCCCAGTTTCCTTCTGAAGAAAGTGTGAGATCAGGAAGGGCACAGGAAATCGTCCGGGGAATAGAAGTCACGGAGTTCTGGTTGACTGGAGAGGGGCGAGCCGAAGTTGACTCATTAGAAAAAGCAAAAATCTGTTCTTTAAGAAATCCAGCTCCAATACCTGAAAAATAAGAGAAAACAAGAAATAAAATGCAATATTTTTTTGATTTCAAAGGGTGTATGGGAAAATGGATACATTTCCGGGAAAGAGAGAGTTTCATTCGTTCACCTCGGAAAATCGTTAATAGAATATATGAAATTGTATTTCTTTTTATACTTGTTGAGCAGGCAAAGGAATGATATACTAATCCGGTAATTGTATTGTATCCCGCAAGTTGGGAATGATAACAAGGAGGAATTGAATAATGAAAACAAAGAAACATGACACTCGTTGGATGGTTAGTGTTGCACTTATGGCAGCGATCGTGATCGTACTGGCCAATACACCGCTTGGTATGATCCAGCTCCCTATCATTAAGGCAACAACAGTTCATATTCCGGTGATCCTCGGAGCAATTCTGTTAGGACCTGGTGCAGGAGCAATTCTTGGAGCAGTTTTTGGTATATGCTCTCTGGTCAGTAATACAATGGCTCCGACACTGTTATCCTTTGCATTTTCACCATTTTTAAGTACAACCGGAATTCCTGGGGCGTTGAAGGCAATCTGGATTTCCGTTGGATGCAGAATTCTGATCGGTGTGGCAGCAGGATGGCTGTGGGTACTTTTTACAAAGATTAAACTGAATCAGTTTATCGCACTTCCAATTGTGGGATTTGTTGGTTCAATGGTGAATACTGTCACTGTAATGGGAAGTATTTATTTCCTGTTTGCACAGCAGTATGCCGAGGCGAAAGAAGTCGCACTTACAGCAGTATTCGGTCTGGTGATGGGAACTGTGACAGCATCCGGTATTCCGGAAGCAATCGCAGCAGCAATTCTCGTTCTTGCACTTGGAAAAGTACTTGTTGTAGTTTTCCGCAAGATGAACCTTGGGGCTGTGAATGTGGAATCTGCAAAATAACAGACGAATTTAAAAATAGAAGAAAGTAATGAATCATGAAGAAGTTAAATGAATGTGGAATTAAGACTGTTATCAGCTTATAAAGTTGCAAAATAGTAACAAAACCACAAAAAATCAACTTCTTCATGTTGCTTTTTGATGAATTTTAGTTGCTGTTATAGTTGATTAAGTGTTAGGTGTGTATTATAATAAAGCTATATGATATGCAAAAACTGTTGGAAGATCAGAACAGCAGAAAGAAGAGGAGAAAGATATGGCAGAGGATTACAGAAACCAGGCAATCGGCGTATTTGAACTGGAAAGTGAGTGTATCTGTTTTGTAGCACTTGATGCGGCAGCAAAAGCAGCAGCAGTAAAGATTCAGGGCGTGGAGAGAAATCGTCTTGCGGCAGGAGCCTGCGTGAAGATGAGAGGAAGTGTCTCTGACGTGAAGGCTGCAATGGAAGCAGCACTGGATGTAGCCAGACCGTTGACGAAGATTGTTTCCCATACGGTGATTGCATCACCTTCTGAGGATACGGAAAAAGCAATTGCAATGACAATTAATAAATAGGTATTTGTTCAATTGTCTGTTGTACATATGAGAAGAGTATTGTTTTGTGAGAAAATCAGAGAAGGAAAAGAAAGGGAAATAAGATGAAGAAATATGGAGCATATGGCCTGGTAGAGGTAAAAGGAGAATCCAATGCGGTGATCGTAGTTGACCGCATGTTAAAGACTGCAGAAGTAGAGTATGTGACACAGGACACAAAGTGTGGTGGACATGCACTTGTTTTTGTAGGTGGCAGTGTATCAGCAGTAACAGCAGCGGTTGCTGAAGTGAAAAATAATGCACCGTGTAAGATAGAACATACGGCTGTGATCTCCAATCCGTCCCAGGAGATGGTTGATATAGTAGAAATGTTTAAGAATAGATAAGAGTTAGGATTAAGTAAAATGGAAAGAGCAATCTTGTTTTTTGATATTGATGGAACAGTGTTGAGTGAAGTGACAAAAGAGGTACCGCAAAGTGCGATTGAGGCAATGGAAAAAGCACGAGCGGAAGGACATCTGCTGTTTATTAATACAGGCAGAACAATCTGTAGTATTCCGACAGAGGTGAGAAAATTCCAATTTGATGGGTATTTGTGTGGCTGTGGGACATATCTTACAGAACATGATGAAGTTTTGCTAAAAAGCTCGATTGAGAAGCAGAGAGGTATAGAACTGCTGCGAAAAGCAAAAGAATGTAATCTTGGTGTTATTGCGGAAGGACAAGAGGATTGTTATTTTCCTGGGCACATATCACGATTTGACAGGTTAGAATCTACAAGAAGATATTTTGCATCTAGAGGAATAGGAATCGAACAGTCTTTAGAGAGCGAAAGATTTGAATATGATAAGTTGTTTGTTTACGTAGATGATAAGAGTGATTTTGATTCTTTTCGTGAGTATCTTGGAGATGACATGGAAGCACTTGACCGTGGCGGCCTGGCCGGACAGCGAGTTGCTGATGAGCTTGTCGACGTTGATCGCATAGAA
>OGGK01002089.1_pt1 | contig 10963 bp, 8 predicted proteins | sample 1571171 | NCBI WGS metagenome assembly OGGK01 (sample SAMEA2581958, study PRJEB24529) | metagenome | biome: Human gut stool | place: China | collected 2011 | reverse complement strand
TTAACGTTAAAAAATACGCTCAAAGCTTGCTCAATTAGAGTAAAACAGGGCGTGTTGGGGCTAGTCATCAGCTGCGTTTCCTGCTTGCGAAACGACTCAACAACGCACTACTTTCCCCAATATCTTTCTGCCATAGGCTGCAACCTTTCCTTTATTACTTCCATAACAATCTTGAAATCAAGAGTTTCTTTCCATTGAATCTTTTTCAGAAATGCTTTCCAGCGAACTATACGTGCTGCGTCTGTCGCAAAACTTTCTGTAAACAACTGCAATTCGGGATTGTATGTAAGCCCTCTATTATCGAAAGTCGCCTTAATCGCATCATATAATGTGTCATCAGACAAGTCTCTCTTTGTCAGGAGTTGGTAACAGTCGAAGAAATCTTTCATGCGACTGTTGAGCACATCTCGGTCTATCATCGTATGGAATTTCTCGGCAACAACAGTCTCCAAGGAATATGCCTGTATGTTCACAGATGGAATGTCAGGCAAAAGCAATGGGAAGTCAATAGTTGTTGGATATGGAGTTACAACATCACCAAAGCCAATGTCAACAGACATGTTGTAAGCGATAGTATCCATGTGGGCCGTAAAGTAAAATCTTGTGCCAGGATACTTCTTTTCAACAGTTATAGGCTCCAACTTAATGCTGTTAACATCAAACGATACTCCATCCTCATCGCATACAATGCCCAAAATTTCCTGGAACACGTGCGCAAGGAAATCCCTATCACGGCTAATTCTATCTGCCATGAAATCAACATCTACTGTAGGACGTGCCTCAAGTCCGTTCATAGCATAAAGCAAAGAGCCACCTTTCAGCAAAAAATTGTCCTTATATTGGCTTACAGATACTCTGTAAAGCAACCTCTCGTTGAAATATCTTGCCAAGAGATACATATATTTATAGCCTGTCTCATTCATCAGATTGAGCAAGCGGGTCTTAACAGACTTACCGTAGTTTTTCTTTCCCATCTTATTCTATAGCTATTTCAACATAATTTTTCAATGTATTGTACACTCTGAGGCGTTTGGCGTAATCCTGCAAAAGAGTGAGATTGCGATTGGGCTTTCTCAGATAAGATCGAATCACTTCCGCACAAACATCCAGCCCCAATTTGTTTCTGTATTTCACTGCATCACAAACACTTCGCTCCAAGTCGGTTATGCGAACATGAAAACCGGATATTTCTGCTTCCATAATGCCAAACTCCAGATTCTCCTTCTTCCAATAATACAATTCTATCGGAAGCGTTTCAGGAATCTCTACTTTCCTTTTATTGGCGATGGCAATGCAAAAAGCTGGTGGAACAGTTGTCGAAAGCTGATGATAAGCCCAGGCATTGTATAGACACACAACACCTTTAGGTACAATCCGCTCCACATCTATCATTGTATTCAGCAGGGCTTCCGGAACAGCATAAATGCCCTGGCGCAACTTGATCAAGTCGCCACGTTCCTTAGCTCTCAACAATCGCTTATACTCTGCCATATGAGGAATATCAGTAGTAGAGATTGTGCCTCCTAGTGCTTCCACTTTACAAACTATATTGTCCATATCACATTTATATTAATATCATTTCGCTGCAAAAATACAATATTTTTTTGAAAAGCGGTAATATTCTACGGAATATTTTCAAAAAAGCCGTAGAATATTACCGGATTTATCCTTGTTTTTATACCCAGGGACGATAGTTATCTCTAAATCTTCCTCTCTACTTTCCTATACCAACTCAAATACTTCTCATATAACCATCCCTTTTCGCCAGCTTATAATACAGATCCTGGGCGGTATGATAATCGGGGTCTGAACCCTCAAGCCACTCCGAAAAATGGTGGTTGTGGTTCTTCTGCGTTTCCTGCTTGCGGAACGACTCCACCACACATTTCTTTTCTGCATCCGGAAACATCAGGTTCATGCGGGCGGCAAAGGCTGCCTTGTCCTGATTATCACGCACCATGTGGAACGTATATTTCATCAGGCACCAGACTATGTACCAACTTTGCTGAGACGTAATGTTGCCTTTTATCCAGAACTTCAACTTCTCCTCCAACTTTATGGAATCTACCCAGTTCACAAAGAACGAGTCGCTGTTACGCTCAAAATCATCAGCCCTGGCAATTTCTGCCTCCCACAACTTATGCTCACCCTGATACTTGAACAGCGTTTCAAAATCCTCGGGCGAAGCCTGCTCCCTGACTAGCGTACGGACAAGTTCTTCTTCCTCATCCTCCTCTCGCTCAAACCAGTCAGAACAAAGCGTATAATTGTTGTATTTATCCTCAACCCCATCCATCACTTTCTGTAAGCTGTCGTTGGTAATGGCTATTCTCCTGCTTTCCATGCGATGCTTCTTTACCTTTACCTCACGTTTCAGATGGTCAGGTAGCGTGCCCTCGTCGAAAATTCGCTTGATATAATGGTAAATAATCACAGCCTCATGGTCGGTGCGGAAAAGGCGGGTTCTGTATAAGGCTAGGAAATCGGCACAAATAGTACTTACTGTGGAGATGGTTTTAGCCAAAGCCATCTTCAACCCCATAGAGACAAAGTTCTTGTAATGGGAATCAAAACGCGGATAATCGTCTCCGGCAGGAACTTTAAGCTTCTCGCATTGCTCGTAAATAGCCTTAGCATAGGGAATCTGACCATACTCCTCTTCCTTATCGAGCAAATAGTCTGAATGCTTCCGGGCGATGGTCTGAATATCCTGGAGCACCTTCTCTAAAACATCAGTATAAATCCCCATGAATTCATCATCATAGCTCTTGTAAATGGAAATGTAGACTTTCTTATGGAGCGTATGAATATATTTAAGAAAATCTGTCAACTGTTCGGCAAGGTTCTGGTAAATATGAAAATAACAGGTAAGACCTTTATGCTTTCCTGCATTCCATAGAAATTCATCCTTAGCATGCTGAATCTCCTTATACAAATGTTCTGCCTCTCTCTTAAACTGACCCACATCAGTAGTTGTTACTGGAGTGTATTTCTTGACTCCTGTTACTTCATCTTCCACAAAAAGATCTTCTTCTGATGAAATCTTCAGAAGAGAATTGTAGTTATTGTCAGTATTTGGTATTTCCTCTGTCTGCATATTCTTTTTCTAGGTTTGATTTGTTATGTTGTTTAAATAAGCGGCATGGGGTTCCCTGTAAGTACCAGTATTAAGGTACCTGCAAGAACCTACGACAAGGTACAAACAAGTACTGCCCACGCCGTAGAGGAGTGGACGCCTTGCTGTCACCTTCTTCTTGTCGTTTTTGAATTTTGCAGGTTCTAAATACTGTAGAAGTGCAGATAATCAGCGTCAATATCTATATGTTTTTTTTCTTGTTTACTTTCTGTTTCTTACTTCAAAATTTAAAGGGTTGATACTACGTTTTCTTCATCATCCGCCCAGTGGTCGCATTGGCGCATCACGGTTTCCAGCGCTTTTTCTGCACCCTCTGGTGGATACTTATACTTCTTGAGCAGTCGCTTCACCATCACTCGCATCTTCGCCCTCGCCGATTCCTTCCGGTTCCAGTCTATGGTGCGGTTGCGGTGCAACACCTCCGTCAGTTCCCGGGTCAGCGCCACAAACTCCTCGTCAGAGTAAGCCTGGCGCACACCTTCGGGCGTGGAGAGTGCATCATAGAATGCCTTCTCCTCGGGCGAAAGTCCCAGGTCGTTGCCCTCTTCCTCTGCCTGCTTCATCTGCTGAGCCATCTTCAACAGCTCCTCTATCACTTCCTCGTTGGTGAGCAAGCCCTTCAGATAGTTGGAGAGACTCTGGCTGAGCATGTCGGAGAAGAGGTCGCTCTGAACCACGTTGGTCTTCTGCTGCTGCTTGATTTTCTCTTTCATCAGTTTGGTGAGCAGTTCCACCGCCAGGTTGCGCTCCTTCATGTTCTTCACCTCCTGGATGAAGGCGTCGTCGAAGAGCGAGAACTCTATCTGGCGGTCGCCGAAGAGATTGATGACTCCGTCGGTCTTCACGCTCTGACGGAGCAGCTCACCGATGCGCTCATTGATTTCATGTCGGCTGATCTTGCCCTTCTGCGAGAGTTTGAGCATCATCACGCGCAACGCATCCATGTAGCACACCTCTGCCTTCTGCTGCTCATTCAGAAGCGAACGGCAGAGCGTGGTGGCGTTGTGAAGCAGATTGCTGTGCTCCATGAAATTCTTCTTGCGCTGAACCATGGCTGGAGAGCTCAGGAAGTTGGCTCCGCTCGTGATGGCGAGTGCCCGCTTCGAGTTGTCCTGCTCGAAGAAGCCGGAATAGTCGAAACCATGAAGCTGGTCGCGGCAGATTTCCATCTCTTTCTTCCATTTCACCAGGGCGGTCTTGGCGATGTCTGGGTCTCCAAAGCGGCGGCGGTCACGGTTGGTGTACTGCTGCATGGCACTCTTCAGCGCCTGCGCAATGCCTACGTAATCCACTATCAGTCCGCCTTCCTTGCCCGGGAACACTCGGTTCACACGGGCTATTGCCTGCATCAGGTTATGACCGCTCATCGGCTTATATACGTACATGGTGGCGAGCGACGGAACATCAAAGCCCGTGAGCCACATATCTCTTACGATGGCGATTTTCATCTCATCGTCGTTGTCCTTGAATTTTCTTGCCAGTTCCTTCTTGTAGGCTTCGTTGCCGATAATCGGCTGCCAGTCTTCGGGGTCCTGGTTCGAACCGCTCATCACCACCTTTACCTTCTCCGTCCACTGGGGGCGAAGCTCCAGCATCTTGCGGTAGATTTTGATGGCGATGCTTCGGGTGAGCGCTACGATCATTGCCTTGCCGGTGAGTTCCTGCGCACGGTTCTGCTCGTAGTGCTGGATGATGTCCCTTACCAGTGTGTCGATGGTGGCGTCTTCGCCCAGGAGTACTTCCAGCCGGCTGTGCTCCTGCTTCGCCTGCCTGATTTGCTCCTCGGTGGCTCCCTCATCGGCTAGGTTGTCGAACTCATCGTTCAGCAGCTTCATCGTGTCTTCATCGAGGTTCAGGTTCACCACACGGCTCTCGTAATAAACCGGACGGGTGGCTCCATCGTCCACCGCCTGACTCATGTCGTAAACGTCGATGTAGTTGCCAAACACTTCCTCCGTGTCTCTGTCGCGGTCGCTGATAGGCGTTCCGGTGAAGCCGATAAATGAGGCACCTGGCAGGGCTTCTCTCATCTTCTGGCTGAATCCCTTCTTCATCGTCAGACTCTTGTTGTCCCAGTGCTCCTCGCCGTATTGCGAGCGGTGCGCCTCATCGGTCATCACGATGATGTTGCGGCGGGTGGAGAGTGCCGAGTCGCCTTCTTCAAACTTCTGAATGGTGGTAAATATGATTCCCCCACTCTTTCGGTTACGGAGCAGATTGCCCAGGTCTTCACGGCTCTGGGCGTTCTGTGGTTCCTGACGAAGGAAGTCCTGGCAGCGGCAGAACTGACCGAAGAGCTGGTTGTCGAGGTCCTTGCGGTCGGTTACTACCACGATGGTTACTTCCGGCAGTCGCTGCACCAGCTGGTGGGCGTAGAACACCATGGAGAGGCTCTTGCCCGAACCCTGCGTGTGCCAGAACACGCCGATTTTTCCGTTGCCTTCCACTGCCGTACGGGTGCGCTGCAGGGCTTTGCCCACGGCGTAGTACTGATGGTAGGCGGTAAGAATCTTGGCGTATTTGCCCTGGTTCTTGTCGAAGCAGATGAAGTTCTGCAGAATGTCGAGCAGTCGCTGCTGCTGGAACATGCCGAGGAAGAAGGTGCGATAGTCGGCAAAGAGGGTAGACTCGTATGAACCGTCCACGGTCTTCCATTCCATGTAGCGTTCTAGCTTGGCGGTGATGGTTCCGGCACGTGTCTCGCTCATGTCGCTGATTACGTTGAAGGCGTTGTAGCTGAAGAGGCTCGGAATGTCCTGCTGATAGTTTCTGATCTGCTTGTAGGCATCTTCGATGGTTGCATCCTCGGAAATGGCGCTTTTCAGCTCCACCACTACGAGGGGCAATCCGTTGACCATCACTACCATATCGCATCGCTTGTTCTTATACTCTTCCACACGCCACTGGTTCACCACCTTGAAGAGGTTTCTTTCGGGATGGTCGAAGTCGATGAGTCTCATCAGGGCTGTTCGTTCTTCGCCATTCTGCAGGAATCCCACCTCCAGACCGTTTTGCATCCAGAGTGTAAACTGCTCGTTGTTCTGTTCTAAAGTACCGATGCTGATATTGGTGATTTGCTTGATTCCTTCATCCATTGCATCGGCTGGCAGTTCAGGATTAAGCCGTCGCATCGAGGCGACCAAATCGGCACGATAGAAGGGCTCCTTATAGTCGCGCTCCACCTCGTAGCCACATTCGTACGCATAGCCGAGTTCGTCTCGGAACAGGGCTATGAGCGTTTGCTCGTATGCGTCTTCGGTGAATTTCTTGTCGTCTGCCATATTGTTAATATTTTATATTTTCTTTTCTCGTTATTTTCTTGCGTTGCTCTTCTTATTCCGGGACTTCTATCTCGCCTGACATTAAGCGAGGGAGAAGAGTGTCACGGAGAGTTGAGAGGGTTGTATTCTCAGTACCCTTTATTTGCTTCTGTTTCTGCAAATTATCAATTATCTTCTGAAACTCCACAATATCTTGCTCTTTAGGAATCAATACAGATTCCTTTTCTATGAAATCTTTTATTGCAAAGTTCTTTATACCCGAAGTTCCATTCTCGTAGCCAAACATAATGTCATTATCATATTTATATTTCCATGAATAATAAACATAAGAACTGAATTGACTCAAAGGACGTAATACCTTGCAAAAATTCGTACACACAATATCATGTTTGTATTTCTTAAGCAGCTCCTCTGTAACGAGACTTGTTCTTCCTGTAGATACAGTAGCAGTACCTCCCGAGATTTCCACGAGAATATCTTTATCTTTAAGATGCTTGGCTTGATAATTCTTTTCCAAAATATAACGCTGGGGAGTTTTACCTCTTACACCATTATTAATATCTTGGAAATCACATCCTCTGACACAAGCTACTTCATGCGTATAGTTTCCTTGAGGGTTTTCTTTTCCCCAATCTCCGGAAATCAGACTGTCTATCATTTCAGAATAGCTTCCTACTTCCCATCCTTCTGGAATCATTCCCAATTCACTATCCACGAACTTACCATCCTTGAAAGGCTCAAAGTCAACGAACCAATTCTTGAAAATAGCCTGCGCCATCTCCTCCAAATCAGCATTGATTTTGTTGTTCCACTCTATCTTCCGGTCGAGAGAAGAAAGGATGGAAGCAATGCGGCGCTGTGTTTCAAGATTCGGTAAGAGAATCTTATAATCCTCAATTTGTTTTTGTGAGATATGAGGAATCGCAGAACCTGTATGTATAGAATTAACATAATCAATAAATTTTTTACTAAAAATGTTATAATACAAATAATCCTGTTCTGCAAGTTCGTTATGTCTAACACATGCAACTCGTTGCGCAAGTAATAATGGTAAATCTTCCTCTTTGATTCTTGCTTTATTTTTCCCCACTCTTGAGCCATCCATTCCTATAACTATATCATTAGCTTGTAAGGAATAATACTCAGTTTTATCGAATGGTTCATTCCAACGCTTATCTTTTTCCGTATCCCATCGAAGATTACCTATTGTCACATTATCTCCACGAACAACTCGAATTCCTTCTTTGGAATATTTCTTTCCAGAGAAGGGAAAACCAGTAATAATGTTGCACACATCCCCTAATCTTACTTCTTTCCACTCCATCCTATTCCCTCCTCAGTTTCTTTTCTAAATATTTTTTCCGTCCATAATACTCCCTTTCAGCAAGACTCATCGAAAACATAGAGTTGCTTTCTATAGACTCATACTCATCCTGCAAGTCTTGAAGATGATCCTGTTGCTGCTTCAGATAGAAGTATTCTTGATCTTTTTTCTGCTTGTAGTAGTATTTCTCTTGCTCTTTCTTCTGTTTATTGAAAATCACAACCGAAACAACGATAGCAACCACAGATGCCACTACCGCCAACAAAGAGAAAAGCCCAGAATATTCATTAAAAAACTCCATACTCTATACCTCCCATCCAATTTTCTTCAACTGCGCTCTTATCTCCTCTTCCTGCTTCTTGCTTTCCTCAAACAGCTGCTTCAGCTCTCCGGTGAGATTCGTCATTTTCTCCTCGAAAGGCACTCCGTCGCCTTCGTCTTCGGCGATTCCTACGTATCTGCCAGGAGTCAGGATGAAGTCCTGAGCAGCAATCTGCTCGGTGGTGCATACGGCACAGAAACCCTTTTCATCCTCCAGCGTTCCCTGCTGGAAAGCATGGAAGGTGTCAGAGATTTTTCTTATATCCGTATCAGGCATCAGCTCACGAAGCTTGCGGGTTACCATCGTGCCCAGATTGCGGGCGTCGATAAATACAGTCTTGCCCTTCTGCGCCTTGTTACGGCTGATAAACCAAAGACTTACAGGAATACCTGTACTGTAGAACAGCTGCGAAGGCAAAGCCACGATTCCTTCTACCAGGTCGGCTTCGATGATGGCTTGGCGAATCTGTCCCTCGCCGCCACTCTGACTCGAAAGCGCACCATTCGCCAGCACCAAACCTATCTTTCCGTTAGGTGCCAGATGGTGAATCATGTGCTGCATCCACGCAAAGTTGGCGTTGCCAGCTGGTGGCAAACCATACTGCCAGCGCACATCTTCCTGAAGCGCACTCTGTCCCCAGTCGCTGAGATTGAAAGGAGGATTGGCAAGAATGTAATCTGCCTTCAGCGTAGGGTGCTGGTCATCATAGAAAGTGTCGGCAAAGATATTGCCCAGGTTCGCATCCAAGCCACGGATGGCAAGGTTCATGTGCGCCATCTTCCACGTATCAGGGTTTGCCTCCTGACCATAGATGCTAATCTTGCGCAGGTTTCCCTTGTGGCGCTCTATAAACTTGGCGCTCTGCACAAACATACCGCCGCTTCCGCAGCAAGGGTCATAGACTCTTCCCTCGTAAGGCTCCAGAATCTCTACCAGCGTGCGGACAATGCAGGAAGGCGTATAGAACTCGCCACCATTCTTGCCCTCCAAGGAAGCAAACTGCTGCAGACAGTATTCGTAGGTTCTGCCCAGCAAGTCTTTCTCATCGCCAGCATCGTGCATTTCTATGTTCGTAAAGAGATCTACCACATCACCCAGACGGCGCTTGTCCAACTCCGGACGGGCGAAATTCTTAGGCAGAATGCCCTTCAGTCTTTCGTTTTCACGCTCAATGGCAGTAAGTGCTTCATCTATTATCACACCTATTTCCGGGGTGTGGGCAGCAGCACTAATCTTGCTCCATCGGGCTTCTGCAGGCACGAAGAAGATGTTCTCGGCAGTGTATTCGTCCTTATCTTCCGGGTCGGCGTATTCGTCGCCCTGCAGCTCCTGGAACTTCTGCTCGAAGCGGTCGCTGATGTATTTCAGAAAAATGAGTCCGAGCACCACACCCTCATATTGCGAAGCGCTGAGGTTGCCTCTCAGAATATCGGCAGCCTTCCATATTTTCTCTTCAAAACCTATGCTGATTGTATCTTGTTTCTTAGCCATAATATGTTTATTTTTCTACGAGCACAAGCTTCCAGTCCTCATTCTGCAGAACGAGGGTCCCGTTGTTGTCCGTAATAGTGAATATCTGATTATCTATCTGTATTTTGTTCTCCTTTATTAAATAGGTGTACTGACCGCAAGCAACGTTTTCGGTGGTAGTTTGGGTTATTTTACCGCCTTCGTCGAAGTGGTTCACTTCCGTCGTTTCGGAGAAAGAAATAGCATCTGAGGTGAAACTGCAGAACAAAGGAGCCTCTTTTACGTCGATAAAGATACTTCCAACGCGCTGATAAAGGGCAGAAATCTGCCATTCGTGGGCTAAAAATGTGGTTTCGTAATGAAAAACCTCTGATTTTTCTGTTTCTTCGTCGCTAGAACAGGCGGTGGAAGAAAACATAAAAAAAGCGACTATTATCATATAAAAATAAGATAATATTCGCCTGCGGATAAGAACATGATGATATTGGGCTAACTTTGCCTGAGCAAAATTACCCCCCCCCTAAAGCTTTGTACGTCAAGAAGTTACACCTTTTCATCTTAGTACTGTTATTATGTAGTTTCTAGCTTTCCAGACTATTGCTACGTCAATAATTTGTTAATTGCTAGCAAAGATAATAAAAAGTTGGCAAACCCAAGAATTTTATCACGTTATTTAACGGAAAAATGCAAATATGGGGGTTAGGAAGATGTTTTACCCCCCTCTTCTAAGGGTAAAAAATGCCCCTCCTCGGACGTGAAATCATGCTCCAAAGGTAGGTATTTTTGACAAATACAATGAATTGTGGATATAAAAAATGAACACTAGAGCGGCGTAATGTGCAGTATTTCACATCAGAGAATGTAGATTATTATTATACGCATACAAATGAAGTACAACTGATATAAACTTTCATAATTACCTCATACACAAGCAATTTAGAACTATCACATACTCTAGCAAACAACCCATTCAAGCATTACATTTAGTGGGTCATTAGGTCAAAGTCATTTAGGGTCATTATGTTTTCCGAGAGTTAAAAAGTCACTATAGATATATATAAATAAATATTTATATATACTATAGCAGTGAAAGTGACATTTACTTTTTCAAATGACCCTAAATGACATTGACACCAAATGACCCCTTTTCATTTCTTCAGCTACTTCCGAGTCTTTTCTTGCTTTTTCATTGTTTCTGCAATAAAGTTCAGATAAAAAACCAATAGAACTTATTGTATTACAGCTACTTATAGCTTTTCTCACATAGAAAGTCAGGGGGAAAGCTTGCATTCTGCCCCAAAATGTTGTATCTTTGCACCGGCAATCGAAAGAATAGCCTTTTGTGCCTTGCTCGGGTCTTCTATTAAGACCTACGCGGGTCATAAATGATGGCAGGCGCCGGTCATCAATGAAGACCCCGAAAACGGCAG
>OGGK01002084.1_pt1 | contig 10987 bp, 12 predicted proteins | sample 1571171 | NCBI WGS metagenome assembly OGGK01 (sample SAMEA2581958, study PRJEB24529) | metagenome | biome: Human gut stool | place: China | collected 2011 | reverse complement strand
CTATGGAAGAGGGCCTGCGTTTCGCTATCCGTGAGGGTGGCCGTACCGTTGGTTCCGGCGTCGTCGGCAAGATCATTGAGTGATTTTGACCCTTCGCGCCTGTTCTAAGGCATAAGGTTAAACTTACAAAGAGCGTTCCCATTCCGGAGAGTGGGAACGCTCTTTTTGCTTATCCCAGCCCTTCTGCGACAGGCGCAGAAGGGCTTTTTCGTTTTGATAAAAAGCGGCTTTACAAATTTTGGTTGTTGTGATACACTTGAAACAGAATAAATCTCCGGAGGGTGTAAACGATGGCCTTTGATTATAAGAAAGAATACAAGGAATTTTACCTGCCGCCGAAGCAACCAACGCTTGTGACCATCCCGCCCATGAATTTTGTGGCGGTGCAGGGAAAAGGGGACCCCAATGAGCCGGATGGCGAATACCAGGCAGCGATGGAGCTGCTGTACGGCATTGCATTTACCATCAAGATGAGCTATAAGGGGAGTCACAAGATCGACGGTTACTTCGAATATGTCGTTCCGCCGCTGGAGGGCCTGTGGCATCAGGCAGACGTTGATGGGGTGGACTACGCCCACAAGGAGACATTCGAGTGGACGTCGATGATCCGCCTGCCGGAGTTCGTGACGAAAGCTGAGTTTAATTGGGCTGTGCAGGAAGCGACCGCCAAAAAACGGAAGGATTTCTCGAAGGCGGAATTTTTCCACTACGACGAGGGGCTTTGTGTTCAGTGTCTGCACCTCGGTTCTTATGACAGTGAGCCGGAAACGCTGCGCCAGATGGACGCTTTTGCGGAGGTGCAGGGATATGAGGTTGACTTTGCAGCCCGACGTCATCACGAAATTTATCTCTCTGACCCTCGCCGCACGGCTCCGGAAAAGTGCAAGACAGTCCTGCGGCACCCAATTCGAAAAAAATAAATCCGGTCAAATCCACAAAAGATGTCGATTTTGGTTGTGAAATGTGCTATACTGTTCTTATCTATAAAAGCACACCTGCAACAGGGAGGAGAATATCATGCAGCACGAAACCGTGATCGTTCTGGATTTCGGCGGCCAGTACAACCAGCTGATCGCCCGCCGCGTCCGCGAGAACAATGTCTACTGTGAAATCTATTCCTACAAGACGGATCTGGCACTGATCAAGGCCAAGAACCCGAAGGGCATCATCTTCACCGGCGGCCCCAACAGCGTCTATCTGGAGGATTCCCCGACGATCGACCCGGAGATCTTCAACTGGGGTGTGCCCATCCTGGGCATCTGCTACGGCAGCCAGCTGATGATGCACCTGCTGGGCGGTCGTGTCTGCCGTGCACCGGAGCGTGAATACGGCAAAACGGAGGTCTTCGTGGACAATTCCAGTAAGATGTTCGCGGATGTTCAGCCCTCCACCATCTGCTGGATGAGTCACAACGACTACATTGAGCAGGCAGCACCCGATTTCCGGATCACGGCGCATACGGTGAATTGCCCGGTGGCCGCTGCAGAAAATGCAGAGAAGGGCCTGTATGCCGTCCAGTTCCATCCGGAAGTCCTGCACACCGCCGAGGGCAAGAAGATGCTGCACAACTTCGTGTACAACGTCTGTGGCTGCACGGGCGACTGGAAGATGGACTCTTTCGTGGAAAACAACGTCAAGGCACTGCGGGAAGAGATCGGAGACGGCAAGGTGCTGTGCGCTCTGTCCGGCGGCGTGGATTCCTCGGTCCTGGCAGCTATGCTGGCCAAGGCGGTCGGCAAGCAGCTGACCTGCGTTTTCGTGGATCACGGCCTGCTCCGCAAGAACGAAAAGGAAGAGGTTTGCGCCGTCTTCGGCCCCGGCAACCCCAACTTTGATATCAACTTCGTCTGCGTGGATGCCCGTGAGCGTTACTTTGGCAAGCTGGCAGGCGTCACCGAGCCGGAGCGCAAGCGCAAGATCATCGGCGAGGAGTTCATCCGTGTCTTCGAGGAAGAGGCCAAGAAGATCGGCAAGGTGGATTTCCTGGCACAGGGCACCATCTATCCCGACGTTGTCGAGAGCGGTCTGGGCGGCGAGTCCACCGTTATCAAGAGCCACCACAATGTCGGCGGCCTGCCCGACACGGTGGACTTCAAGGAACTGGTCGAGCCTCTGCGCAACCTGTTCAAAGACGAGGTCCGTCAGGTCGGCCGTGAGCTGGGCCTGCCGGAGTATCTGGTCAGCCGTCAGCCGTTCCCCGGCCCCGGTCTGGGCATCCGCATCATCGGCGAAGTGACCCCCGAAAAGGTCGCCATCGTGCAGGACGCAGACGCCATCTGGCGCGAGGAGATCGCGAAGGCTGGTCTGGACAAGGAGATCAACCAGTATTACGCAGCTCTGACCAACATGCGCAGTGTCGGCGTTATGGGTGACGAGCGCACGTATGACTACGCTGTGGCTCTGCGCGCTGTCACCACCACCGACTTCATGACTGCCGAAAGCTATAACATGCCCTGGGATGTCCTGGGCACTGTCACCAGCCGTATCGTGAATGAGGTCAAGCATGTCAATCGCGTGTTCTACGATTGCACCGGTAAGCCGCCCGCCACGATCGAGCTCGAGTAAGCTCTACTCAATCCCATCAAAAACGAGCAGAACCCCTGTCAGTGTGCGCTGACGGGGGTTCTGCGTATATAGGGGCAACTCTTCGGAAATTCCGAAGAGTTCAGGGCAGTTGTTAAGCGTTGCTTAATAACTTGGGCAGTCTGTCAACTATCCGGGATTTTTGGATGGTTCGAGTTTAGCAGTTGGAACTATTAAGAAAAACTTAATGGTTGGACGTGCCAGAGAAAATAGAATGATATAAAGATATAATTTTAAGTTAAAGCTTCTCGAAAGATACCATGGCAGAAAGAGAGTTTCTCATTTTTGCATGGCGATCTGCGGACAGAGCCTTTTCACGAGAGGTGTCGGCGTAGCCGAGGACAAGGATGTTGACCGGTTCAAGGTTGTCGGGAATCTTAAATTCAGCCTTCAGGATGTCCGGCTTGAAATAGCATACCCATACGCTTCCTAAACCTAAGTAGGTGGCTTCCATCATCATGTGGTCGGTAATGATGCTTGCATCAATATCGGTCAGCTTTTTACCATCAAAGGGACGTGTCCAGACCTTATTTGTATCGCTGCAAACGATAATTGCCAGCGGCGCACCATAGATATTTGTGGCCTTTCCAATTTTACGAAGGCCCTCATCACTCTGCACTACAATCAGGTGTTGAGGCTGGCAATTACCACCCGTGGGTGCAACGTGAGCTGCCTCTAAGATGGCATCCAGCTTTTCCTTCTCAACCTTCTGTTTTGTGTAAGCGCGTACACTATACCGTTTCTTTGCAAGTGTCAAAAAATCCATAATGTGATGGTCCTTTCTGAAAGTGTAAATTTGTGTAGGGTCTTGATAATTCAGTCGGCCTATGCTATGATTTTATCAGTCGTTTTCAAAAAAGCAAGAACGCACTTTTTTGTTATATACTACCCAAAAAGATAGTGTAGGGAAGAGAAAAATGAAATGTCCAAGTACCTTTAACTGCCCGGTTGAAGCAACCCTCGATTTGATTGGTGGGAAATATAAAGCACTTATTCTGTGGCATTTGATTGATAATACCTTGCGCTTTAATGAGATAGGAAAGTTGATTCCCAAGGCTACGCCTAAAATGCTGACACAGCAGCTTCGGGAGCTTGAAAATGATAACTTGGTTATTCGGAAAGTTTATCCTGTTGTGCCGCCAAAGGTAGAATATTCGCTCAGCGACTTTGGGAGAAGCATCATTCCTATTTTGGATGCGATGTGTAAATGGGGAGAAAACTATCTGGCAGATGCAAGCAAGAAGTAATCCTTAAAAGACAGTTGCATCCTGAACGTAAATACGTTATAATACTCACAGAGATCCCACTGGTTGCGTGATACTATCCTGATACTAAAAAACCAGCAAGCCACATCTAGCACAGCAATCTCATGGAAAAGTGAACATCCAAGAACAGACTAACTAAACAAATTTGTTTAATTACAATCTGGGCTTACCGAGCTCGAATAACGTTTCACAAAAATCAATCACAAGCCCCCGCCAGCAGGTGTTGGCGGGGGCTTGTGCATCCAGCGGGCCTTGATAAGTTGCGCGGCGTATGCTATGATTTTAGCAGTCATAATGTGTTCCGCTGCGACGTCCCGCCATTCAGCGCGGGCTGCGGATGGCCAATCGCCACCGCAAGCCCGACCGGAAACGGCTCGGACGGCACAGCATGAGAAAGGGAGAGAAACCATGGCACAAACGATTCGAACCGCAGTCGAGCAGGATCTCGACGCCATTGCAGCGGTGGAGGCAGAGTGCTTCCCGGCGGCAGAGGCGGCGACCCGTGCAGAATTTGCCGAGCGGCTGCGGTATTATGGAAATCATTTCTGGCTCCTGTGGGAGGACGAAACACTCGCAGCCTTTGTGGACGGCATGGTCACGGACGCGGCAGACCTGACCGATGCAATGTACGCAGATGCCTCGCTCCACAACGAAAACGGTGCATGGCAGATGATCTTTGGGGTCAACACGCTGCCGGAATACCGGCGGCGCGGCCTGGCTGGGCAATTGCTGGAAACGGCCATTGCGGCGGCAAAACAGCAGGGAAGAAAGGGCCTTGTGCTCACCTGCAAGGACAAACTGGTGCATTATTACGCCCGATTCGGTTTTGTCAACGAGGGCGTTTCCGGGTCTGTGCACGGCGGCGTGACATGGTATCAGATGAGGCTGACGTTCTGAATACTATCAAATTCCGCTCCTTTTAGAACAGTCAAAAATGAATCTTTTTCTCTTCTGAAACGTCATGCGACTCCTCCCCAATGGGGGAAAACTGTGATATAATAATTCTGTTGTGCCCGGCTGCAAGCTGCAAAAGGCAGACCGGGGCAAACGGATTACAGAGGAGAATATTTTATCATGGAACGTGAGAACCTAAAATCGCGGCTGGGCTTCATCCTGCTCTCGGCGGGCTGTGCCATCGGCATCGGCAATGTCTGGAAATTCCCCTATATGGCGGGGCAGGGCGGCGGCGGTGCCTTCGTGCTGTTCTATCTGCTGTTCCTCATCATTCTGGGCCTGCCCATTATGACCATGGAGTTTGCAGTGGGCCGCGCCAGCCGCAAGAGCCCGGTGCGCGCCTATCAGGCGCTGGAAAAGCCGGGCCAGAAGTGGCACATCCACGGCTATTTCACCCTCATCGGCTGTTATCTGCTGATGATGTTCTACACCACCGTTGCAGGCTGGATGCTGCACTATTTTTACATGACCGCCACCGGAAAGCTGGCCGGTCTGAATGCAGACCAGGTATCAAATGCCTTCAGCGAGATGCTGGTAAGCCCCGGCATCATGGCGTTCTGGATGATCTTCGTGGTGGCGTTCGGCATCCTGGTCTGTGCCAAGGGCCTGCAGAATGGTCTGGAGCGGGTGACCAAGGTCATGATGATCGCTCTGCTCGTCATCATGGTCATTCTGGCCGTCAACAGTCTGTTCATGCCCGGCGCTAAGGAGGGCCTGCGCTTCTATCTCGTGCCGGACTTTGCCCGCATGAAAGAGGTCGGCGTGGTCAATACGCTGGTGGGCGCCATGAATCAGGCTTTCTTCACCCTGAGCCTTGGCATCGGTGCCATGTCCATCTTCGGCAGCTACATCGGCAAGGAACACGCTCTGCTGGGCGAGTCCATCCGCATCGTGGCGCTGGATACCTTCGTGGCCATCACGGCCGGCCTCATCATCTTCCCGGCCTGTTTCACCTACGGTGTGGACCAGACTGCCGGTCCCAGCCTGATCTTCATCACCCTGCCCAACATCTTCGCCAACATGGCGATGGGTCGGCTGTGGGGCAGCCTGTTTTTCCTGTTCATGGCCTTTGCGGCGCTTTCCACCGTGCTGGCCGTCTTCGAGAACATCATCTGCTGCGGCATGGAGCTGACCGGCTGCTCCCGCAAAAAGTCCAGCCTTGTGAACCTGTTCCTCATCGCGGCGCTGTCCATGCCCTGTGTGCTGGGGTACAATGTGTGGAGCTGGGACGGCTTTGCAGTCTTCGGCGGCGCGGTGCTGGATTTTGAGGACTTCCTCGTCAGCAATCTGTTCCTGCCGCTGGGCTCGCTGGTCTATCTGCTGTTCTGCGTTTCCCGCTGCGGCTGGGGCTGGAAGAACTACAAACAGGAAGTCAACACCGGCGAAGGCCCCAAGATGCAGGACTGGATGCGCGGCTATCTGACCTATGGTCTGCCGCTGATCGTTCTGTTCATCTTTGCCTTCGGCCTCTACGACAAATTCTTTGCGTAATGTACATTCGAAAGGGCGGACTCTTCGCATCGGGGAGCCCGCTTTTTTCAAAAGAAGGGGACACCGACCATGCACATGTTGATCTGTGATGACGACGCGCGGTTTGCCGCACGGGTGGAGCAGCTGGTCCGGGCCTGTCTCGGCCAGCGGGAGATCCCGGCGGAGATCGTGGTCTGCACCAGCGGCGAAGAAGCACTGGCCGTGCCGGATCTGGAACTGTATCAGGTGGCGCTGCTGGATGTGGATCTGGACACCATGAACGGCATCTCGCTGGGGCGTCAGCTGCGGGAGCGCAGCCCGGAGATCTGCCTGATCTACATCTCGGCCTATCTGGAATTTGCCCCGGAGGGCTACACGGTCCAGGCGTTCCGGTACATCCTCAAACGGGATCTGGAACGGATGCTGCCCAGCTGCCTGGAGGCGCTCTTCCACGAGAAGATCGCCCGCAGCCGCAAGGTGCTGACCATCCGGCAGAACCGCACCAGCATCGAGCTGCCCTACGACAGCATCTACTGCCTGGAAAGTGACCTGCGCAAGGTCAATGTCTATGGAGATGTGCCGCATCAGCTGCTCTGCTCCTATTACGGCAAGCTGACCGATCTGCCGCAGGCGCTGTTCGAGAACGGCTTTCTGCGGGTGGGGCGGAGCGATGTGGTCAACATGCGCTACATTCGCCAGATCAGCGGGTACAAGGTCACGATGCGCAACGGGGTGGAACTGAGCGTCAGCCGGAACGGCTATGCGGCCATCCGGGAGACCTATCTGGAATGGAAGGGGCAGTTTGGCGATGAATGAGATATCCTGGTTCTTCATCGGGCACATGGTCTGCGTGTCGCAGTGGGCCGCCTTCCTGCTGGTGGATCGCGCTTACCTCGGCAAAGGGCGGGTGAAGCATGTCGGGTTCTGGAGCGTTGTTCTGGTGGCCGGGATGCTGGCGTTCAGTCTGATCTTCCAGATCGGCTTTTTCACGCTGGAGACCGTCTGGTACAATGTGGGCTATGTTCTGCTGTCCACCTTGCTGTTCGGCGGGACGCTGCCCCAGAAGCTGACCGCCGCCCTCATCAACGGTACCATGTGCCTGCTCTCCGAAAACACGGTCCGCTATGTGGTCTCCTGGGTGACCGGAACGTCCCTTCAGGTGGCCTGGCAGCGGCCCGGATGTCTTGTGACCATGACACTCACGAACCTCATCGTGGGCGTGGTGGTGGCCTATTTCTCGCACCAGTGGAAGGATGAGCGGGCGCTCGAATCCCCGCAGGCGCTGGTCATGTCCTTTTTTCCCGGCATCGTCGTGGTGCTGAACGTCGTCCTGATGCTTTCGGCGAAGGACGAACCCGCCGACTCCCTCATGGTGCTGCTGACGCTGGGCCTGACGGTGGCGGTGCTCCTCCACATGTACATCGTCCAGATGTTCAATCAGCAGATGGCCCGGCAGCAGGAGCTTCATGTGCAGACGGCGCTGGAGCGGGAGCGGGCCGAAGCGCTGATGGACTCCTACACCACCCAGCGCCGCCTGACCCACGAGTTCACCAATCACATCGAGGCGCTGACGCTCTTGCTGCAACAGGGCGAATACGAGGAAGCCAAAGCGTACCTTGCCACGGTCACAAAGATCATCGCGGCCCATACCACCATCATGAACACGCACAACCCGCTGCTGGATGCGCTGCTGAGCAAAAAATACGAGGAGGCCACCCGCAAGGGGGTCATGCTCTACTTTGACCTGCCCGACCTGCGGGCGATTCCACTCGAAAAGACCGACCTTGTGATGGTCGTCTCCAACCTGCTCAACAACGCCATCGACGCTGCCGCCCAGGCCGACCCGCCGGAAGTCTATTTTCGGATGCGGAAAACGGAGGAGGAACTGCTGCTGTCCGTTCGCAACCGGGTCCGGGAGGATCTGGACCTGCCGGACGGTCAGCTCCCGCGCAGCACCAAAAAGGAGCCGGGCCACGGCATCGGCCTGTGGAATGTGACGGATGTGCTCCGCAAGTATCAGGGTGAGTACGCCATCAGCTGCCGGGATAAATGGTTCCGGTTCACCTGTTCGGTGCCGGTGCACAGAATATGACATCCTCCCCCGCAGAATATGACATTTTGCGTGAAATTTGGGTGAATATTTGCTATAATTTGGGCAGGAATAAGGCAGAGAGCCAAGAACGGCGCATTGCGGCCGGAGCGATCCGGAAGCGCGGAACGGGCTCATACGGCACCGCAGAGCGTGTGGCGGTGCAGGCGGCCTTGTCTGGTAAAAGTCCTGACGAAGCTCTTGACGGTGATCGGGGGATTGCTGTTCATAGAGACTCTTCCAAATGCTGTTTCTTCCGGCATCGTTGTGTGGGAACGGGGTGTCGGAGCAGAGAGGCAGCAGCGATGAGAGCTTCGGATGGGACTTTTTTGTTTGAGATCAGGCCGGAGCCCTTGTCAAAGAGGCTCCGGTCTTTTATCGCAAGTCAAGAAATTAGTGCAATATTCAGGCAGCATATTTGCGATATGCAATTCAACGTTGTTGCTGTTGCATTAAAAAGTTGAATTGCTATATAATGAAAAAAATGGCTTTGCCAGAAACAAGAAAGAAGGAACCTGATATGGATCTGCCGGAAAAGAAACAGCGCTGGGTCTTTCATGCGGACGCTCTGCCCCAGCCCGCAGGCGCGGGGGTCACCCGCCGGGTGCTGGCCTATACCGATGGCCTGATGTGCGTGGAAAACACGTTTGAAACGGGTGCGGTGGGAGCACTGCACCACCACCCGCACACCCAGATCACCTATGTGGTGTCGGGAGCGTTCGCGTTCACTGTGGACGGTGTGACCAGAACGGTCCACGCCGGGGACACCATTCTCAAGGAGGACGGCGTCGAGCATGGCTGTGTCTGCACCGAGGCGGGCATCCTGCTGGATATCTTCACCCCCATGCGGGAGGATTTCGTCAGGTGAAACGGTTTGGAGCTTTTTGTAACCGTAGCAGCAAAAAGGCAGTGCGCCGCGTGGGACGCACTGCCTTTGCATGGTGCGATTTCATATTATCCATCACGAGGACAGAATTGCCGTTCAGATGGGGAAGCAAATCAGTTTCCAGATACCGCTTAAACCTCTCCACAGTCGTTCCACCTGAGAAAGTCGTATAGTGTAGTGTCCCATCCAACTGGATGGATGACAGAATAGTTGTGTTCTTGGGCTTGGAAAGTGGTGCAGAATCGACAGCTCTGCTTCCTCCAAGTGAATAGGCATACCGCCTTGTCATATCTGTATTGCAACCACTTTCATCCAGAAATACAAGGTCACTTACCTTGAATCCAGACATAAGGCCGTTCCAGTTCTTTCTCTTCTGTGCCACATCGGGGACGCTCCTGTTCACTGGCATGAAGAGATTTCTTCTTACGGCGATATCCTGCTTTCTGAAGAAAACGCCAGACAGTATCAATGCTGACGGGCAAATTCAACGTTTCAATGATCTCCAGACAAGTGATATCCGGCTGTTTCTCCAGAAGTGAAAGGATGCGCTGATGATCTGCATCGGACAATTTGGGCTTCTTTCCACGCAGATTCGTCTGAGTTTCGTAGCTTCCTGTCTCGTTCCGGCGCTTCAGCAAACGGTAGATTGAACAGGTGTTTACAGAAAAGCACTTTGCCAGTTCTTTTACGCCAACACCTTTGTCGTATGCTTCTAAGATCAATTTTCGAGCTTCGTTGTGCAGCATAGTTCTCACCTTCTCTGCCTCTGTTATGCCATTTTTTCTCAAAAGCGAAAGCGTTCTGCTGTATTATTGAAAATTGCTATAGTACATGATCAGATGGTATATTATACGACTTAAGCCACATAATCGCCCGGTCTTCTGAATCTATTTTATCAAGATCTCCCAAGAAGATAATGACCTTGTCATTTTTGTTTATACCAAATGGTATCTTCCATTCATATTCCCACCCATTGCGACCGCACTTTGCAATATCTCCATAACTCTCTGAAAAGAAATCAAGCTCATAGTCATCATCTGTATAGAAGTTATTAAGAACCTTTCGATCAAAGTACACGGGCAAGGAAAAGCCCTCAGTGTGAGTTGGATATTCATCAACGTCACATCCCGGGATGTTGAGATCCCTACTATCATAGATGAAGTTTGCAGATTCAGCGTAGTCGAACCGGGCATTTCCCTTAAGAGTTACATCACATACTGTGGTGTTAGGATGCTGTTCAAATTCGGTATATGCCTTATATATGAACATTGGAACCCGGTGACCAATTAGTTCATTATGACATTTCTGGCATACTTGTATTGGACAATCATGTACTATCAGCTTTTTATGCTCAATCCTTATTGTTGCTGTTGAGAGTTGTATTTCGAAATTTCTATGACATTTTGGACACTTATCGAACGGATAATAGTCGGAAAACTTTTGTTCAAACCGCTCAAGATTTTCAAAGTAAAGCTTCATATTTCTCGCTATCTCCCTTAGAATTCTGGCGCTTTTCTTGAACTTATTTCTTCCAGATATAAGCCAAAGACATAGTTCGGCGACTGACCATAAAGTCCGGTTTCGTCGTCGGCAAAGGACGCACCAGTTGCTGATGAATAATGTACTCATACAGACGCCCCCTTTCTGATTCTATTATATCCAAGACCCAAATAATTTCAAGGAGGTCACATCACTTGAAAAAGAACCGCAAGAACAAACCCACCCCGCCGCCCGGCTTGC
>OGGK01002073.1_pt1 | contig 11066 bp, 6 predicted proteins | sample 1571171 | NCBI WGS metagenome assembly OGGK01 (sample SAMEA2581958, study PRJEB24529) | metagenome | biome: Human gut stool | place: China | collected 2011 | reverse complement strand
CTTTCTGGCCGATACCTGGATGTGACAGATTTTTTCAGCCCCGTCTGTTCCATGGACGATGGCATTCTCCACCAGAGGCTGTAAAAGAAGATTCGGAATGGAATAGAACTGAAGTTCTTCCGGAAAATCCACCTGTAAGGTGAACCGGTCGCCAAAACGGATTTTCTGGATCTCCCCATAGCATTCCAGCTGTCTCCGGTTATCCATCAAAAGGATATCCCGGTTTCCGAAGTTCAAAGCCGTCTTATAATATCCGGCTGTTGACTGGATCAAAACCTCCAGTTTTTCGTAATCCTTCTGTTCCATCATCCAGATCATGTTATTGAACAGGTTATAAAGGAAATGAGGCTTGATCTGCATCTGTAATAACCGGAATTTGATCTCATTCCGATGGGCCCGTTCCTCTGACAGCTGATCGATCATCTTCTGAAGCTGTTCTGCCATGTGGTTAAACCCATAGAACAATTCCCCGAAAATATCGTTCCGATCCTGGGTCAGCCTCAGCTCAAAATTGCCTTTTTCCATCCAATGGAAGCCATCCAATAGTTGTTTGACCGGATCAAACATCCTCCGTTCAGAGATCCGCACGATCACCAGGAAGATTCCTGCAAAAAACACAATGATCTGCATCATCGTAGCCATATATTTCCAGTTAAAAATCCCAACAGCCGCAGGTCTATAGTCATAGGCAAAGCTCATATCCATATAATCAGAGACCTGTTGGATCCTCTGGACACCAGATGGCTCATTCTCCGTTCCCAGAACCATTTCTCCTTTATAGTACATGCAGACCCCCTCTGAGAGATCGGTCGTCTGCGGCATCAGCTGCTCTAATTCTGCTATCCGGACAGAAATACAGAGAGCTCCGGTCTTTTTCCCTGTATATTTCGAATATACAGGCTTTATCAGACTAATATACTCCTCATTTCTGGTTTTGCTTACCAGCCCCGGTTCCTTTCCTGCATAATGAATATCCATGAACCACTTCTCATCTGATTCCATATACTGTTCATAGTTTTCCCGTTCCTGTGCCGTCAGGTCATAGAAAACGCCCTCCGAAGAAGTCACCAGGGTACAGCTGGAGGCTGTGTAAAAATCAATCCGGTAGATCTTCGGAACTGTCATGGCATATTCAGAAATCGCTTCCGAGCAGTCCAAATAATCCAGATAATTTTTCTTGACCCGGTGAGTCAGCAGTTTCTGTATCGTAGAAGAAATGGACAACAGATCGGCGCTACTTTCCAGTTCTCCCATGTAGTGATTCACATAATATACCGTCTGATTTAAACTTCGCGCCCGTTCTTCCCGATCTAATTTTCTTGCACTATAGGAAAAATACAACAAATAGACCAGATTCAACAAAAAAGCCGCTGTCAGAAGCGTGGCCAGGAAGCTCACATAAATAGGACGGATTTTCTTTCTTCTGTTGTTTTTCATTGTGTGCCTCCTCCGTCATTTCTATGTTCATAACGATTCAGTGCCTTCATAGTTACCTATGTTCTATAATACCACGCTTTTCTGTGAACGGTTCATTTAATTTTCTCTTTTTCTTAGAAACAAACAGGCCGGAAGAACCAGGTCTTCCGGCCGCATGTTTTGATTGCCTACTGTCCGTTTAATTCTTTTAACATGGTGTCACCATCTACGCTGTCCCAGAAATTCTTATAAGATTTTAATCCGTCCTCTACGCTGGTAGATCCAAGAATGATCTGAGAAACAACTTCTTTCCAGGTACTCGTGATAGAAGCTGCTGTTTCATCATACAGAGTAGAAACATTGGATGGGATCATCTGCTTGTCGCCTCTTAATTTCATTGCTTCTTCGATATAACCCTTCTGAACTTCCAGAGTCTCTTTGGTCTTCTCATCTGGCTGATATGCCAGAGAAGAGAAATCAGGGATGAAGGAATCGGTTAAGTAATTGTACTTGATAGAATAACCGGAGTTTGCCGCTTTCTCCGTTGCAACTGCCTGACCATTTTCGATGGTGTAATGAACACCCTCAACACCAGTGCTGTAGAATGCTGCATGCATCTCCGGATCAGTTGCTATTGCTTCGATGACTCTCATAGCTGCCTCTGGATCTTTGCACTCAGAGGAGATGCACCATGCAGTCTGGATGGATTCGTTTAAGCCGCCACCCTTGCCATCTGGACCAACCAGCATGTAGATCGGCTGAACATCGGTTGCTGCGCCAGCTGCCTCAGACTGGATCATATAGTTAGAATAGTTGGCAACATAGTCGATATCACATGCTGCCTTACCTGTGTATACATACTCACGCATGGTTGAATTCTCAGTTGTGATAAACTCCTGATCAAGAATACCATTGGTGTACAGATCTCTTAAGTAGTTTAATGCGTCAACCATCTGCGGCTCCTGCATACCATCTACATAAGTACCGTCTGCATTCTTATAGATACCGGCATATGCGCCAAAGGAATTCATGAAGTACTGGAAGTTATCGATCCATTTCGGGAAGCTGAAAGGAATGATTCCGGTTCCTTTTAACTTGCTCATCTCAGTCATAAACTCCTCTGTAGTCGGTGTTGTGCTTAAATTGATACCATATTTTTCCATGATATCTTTACGCAGGAATAAGCATTTTACTCTTGGATAGTTGCTAGGAACATCATATACCACGCCATCGATTGCCAGAGCGTTATAATAGGACTGGTCAATTGCGGAAAGCTTCTCGGATTTTGCGATCAGATCACCTAAAGGCATAACCTGCTCTCTCGCAACGTAGTTTGGGAGTCTTGTCATGGCCTGGGAAATGGAGAAGATATCCGGTACATCACCGCCAGCCATCATGGTCTCCAGTTTATCATTATAGCTGCTGATCGGCGGGATGATCGCCTCCAGATCGACATTGGCTTTCTCATCCAGCATATCGATCACTGCCTGCTGCATATCTGGATCAGTACTTTTACCAAAGGTATTATCTGGAGCACAAATGGTCAGTTTTACTCTCTCTGCCGGTGCTGCTGTGGTAGTCTCTGCTGCTGCCTCACTGCCTGCTGCTGTAGTCTCTGCCGCTGCTGCGGTGGTTGTCTTCGTGTCGGATGAACCGCTGCAGCCTGCAACGGAACCCACTGCCATGACTGCTGCCAATGCCAGTGCTACTTGTCTTTTTTTCATGTCTTTTCCTCCCTCATACATTACATATGGTTGTTTTATCATTTCCAGCCTGTCCTCACCTAAAGATCCATCACTCTGGAATACCAGGGCACGCAGCATAACCTGTAAGGTGTATTTGGCGCTGTTATTGATAAACATTACTGCTTCTGTGTAACGGTTCCAGAAAGATACGAAGTAAAACAGGGTAACCGCGGAAAGGATCGGCACAGAAAGCGGGATTACGATCTTCACCAGGGTCATCAGATCATTACAGCCATCCAGCTCCGCGGCCTCGATCAGGCTCTCGGGAATGGAGGTCATAAAGTTTTTCACGATGATCAGGTTAAAGGATGATACTGCAAATGGCAGGATCAAGGACCACCGGGAATCGATCAGTCCTAAGGTTTTGATCAAAATGTAGAACGGCATGATTCCTGCGTCAAATACCAGGGTGATACTGATCAGTCTCATGATGATCTTTCTTCCCATCAGCTTCTTCTGGGCTAACGCGTATCCCAACGGAACCGTGATCATCATCGCGATCGCCGTTCCGACAACTGCTATAAACATGGAGTTATAAAAGCCTCTCATGTAACCACTGTTAAAGATCTTAAGGTAATTTTTCAGGGTAAAGGACTTCGGGATCAGCAGATATACGCCACCCATGACATCTTTATCCTGCGCAAAGGATGTTACAACAACATTCCAGATTGGAATCACAACGACAATACAGACCAATGCAAGAAATAGTCCATTGATAACCCGGAAGAGTTTTCTCGCGTTTGACTCCCGGATCGCGGTTGATTGCTTTTTTGCCATAGTTTCTATTCCTCCTACAGAATGGAATCTTCCAGGAAATGCTTGGAGATCCAGTTAGTACTCATAACCAGAATCAGGCTGACAACGCCGGTAAATAAACTGATCGCTGTACCATAAGCGATATTTCCAGAAAGGATTCCTTCTCGGTATGTATACGTCTGAAGTACATCGCTGACCGAATACACAGAAGCATTGTACATAACCATGATCTGTTCAAAAATCAGCAGTACATGGGACAGATTCAGAAGAAGCATGGTCACGATCGTCGGTTTAATGGAAGGAATGGTAATATAAAATACCTGCTTCCATTTATTACATCCATCAATGGCAGCCGCCTCATAAAGCTGTGGATCCACGGTGGAAAGGGTTGCCACATAGATGACTGCGCCATATCCCATCTGTCTCCAGATATAAGAAACGATCAGTACCGCGCGGAACCATTTCGGATCTGCCATAAAGTAGATCGAATCCTGTCCCAGCGCATTTAAAATCTGGTTTACCACACCGCTGGATGGAGAAAGGATGTTTACGAAAATCGTTCCTACTACTACCCAGGAAAAAAAGTATGGAATGTAGATCATAAACTGTACTGCACGTTTCGTCCTCAAAGACCGCAGCTCATTGATCAGCAGCGCGATAATGATCGGAAACGGAAAATAGAACACAATGTTGCAGATACTGATGATCATGGTGTTTTTAAAGGCTGTCCAGAACTGTGCTGATTTAAACAAACGATTAAAGTTCCGAAGGCCTACAAAATCAACGGATTTTTTAAATCCATAGTTGGTAAAGGCCAGTCCCAGTCCTGCGTAGGTACAATACTTGAAGATCAAAAACCATAAAAGCCCTGGAAGCATCATCAGGATCAGGTATCTCTGACGATAGAGCTGCCTGTAGAATTTCTTCATGTGAATCTCTCCTTTTTTATTTTTCTAAAATTCTCTTATGATCTTATTATAAAAGCCAGTATAGGAAATAGATACATCACTCATTTTACATTTTGTGCTCTTTCTTTACTTTTATTGTATATTTTGTTTACTTTTATTTTTTACTTATTTCATTTTCTATTTATGTTGTATATTTCATTGACCTTTTTCACGAACAGCACTTGTGTTTTTATCCAAAAGTCATTGACGGAGCAAAGAAATTCTTATAGCATATCATACAGAACCAGCCTGCGAAAATCCTGGTGGTCGCACCTCCGCCCATCAAAATGGTCAAATGACGTATGGAAATACGGATGAGAAACATACCGTAGACAAGCTGAAAGCAGATATCGAGATGTAATCCGGGCTTGTTGGATACAAAATACCGATCTTCTTTGGTTAGAATTTTTTCTAACCTTGCGAAGACCGGTATTTTATTATTTCAATAACTCCTTCCACCTGACCATCTGATTTCCGGTCTCCATCCAACATTAGGTGCTTTTTTATCAGCCTACTGCTGTATAAACGCCCTGGAACTCGTTAAACTTCGTTTCTTCTGTCTTCTTCATAAGAATCGTCATGGTTCCATTTTCTGCAAATACTAACTTAAAATGAACCGCAGCCACAGATTCATCAATCATCTGGCAACACACATGGAACGTATCTTTGCTGCACCATGCGCCAGAGGAAGCGCATAACTGATCATATTCTGGAAGCATTCCAATCTGATGATTTCCCATTCCGAATGGAATCTGATGATTTCCATGCTCATTTTCATATTCCAGGACTCCAGTCTGATCGGTTTCAAAACTTAAGCGCATCCGATAGAAGCCCTCTTTATTTGCATAAAATTTATAATCTTTTCCATTTACCATCTGGGACACATTTTCACCACCCCAGTCTTCCAGAACAGGAAGTTCCAGCTTCTCCAGCTTTTCTTTCCATAATTTTTGCTCTGTCTCCCCTAATTCAGGAAGCGGCTGATCGGATAACTGTTCGAAGATTTCTGTTCGGATCAAATTCAAAATCATATCACTTCCATTTGGAATTCCCTGGGTGTCAGAATTCATGGTAATCACCATATCCTGCTCTGGGAAACACAAGGTATCCTGACTTCCCAGTCCAATCATGGCAAAGCCATTATCTGGCATTTTCCAAAATTGAAATCCATAACCCCAGTCCCTCAAGGGACTCAAGGAATTCATAACTGTTGATGTCTGGAATTTTAATGCCTGATCCAAATATTCTTTCGGATATACCTGTCGTCCATCTTTTTTTCCATAATCATCCGGGTGTTTCCCGCCATTTAACAGCATCAGCCCAACTTTTAACATATCTGTTGGCTTTGCCATCAGACCAGTGCCTCCCATAGAAACACCGAATGGATCTTCCATGATATAGCTCTCTTCTGAAAAACCAATCTGCCGCAGTATCCGATCCTTTAAGAAATCCAGCAGTTTCTGCCCTGTCAATTTCTCAACCAAAGCGCATAACGTATGAGACGCAGAAGTATCGTACGTAAATATCTGGCCCGGACGATGGGTCGGCACTGTCTGGAAGAAACTTCTGACCCAGTTTTCTGTGGTGCTGGTCTTCTTATAAGTAGTCATATTGTGACAGGTTTCCATCCGCAGCATATCTTTGATCGTCATTTCTTCCAGCCATGGATGCACTTTCCCCGGAAGATATTCTGGAAAATACTGACAGATTTTATCTTCTAGACGAATCACACCATCAGACACCAGAAGTCCAATTCCAAGAGAAGTAAAGCTTTTGGTCTCTGAAAACATCCGATGCAGTTTTTCCTTATCATACGGCTGATAATAGGCTTCCATTATCATATGACCATGCCTGGCCATCAAAATACTGTGAACCGGTAGTTTCTGTTCTTTTAATTTATCCACAAACCGCTCCAATGCCTTACTTGGAATTCCTTGTGCTTCTGGTGTACTGATTTTCATATGATTCACACTCCTATTTTTTTAATCAGTCGATCGTTTCTGGTACATCTACTAAGAAAAGATTATCATGCCACTCATCGGTATCTGCCGCATATAACAACTTCTTCCCATCCCAGCTGAAAGTCGGATGGCAGTGTGACCTCTGGTAATGCCAGGTAGTATTGTGATTTGCCAGAACTTTCATTTTCGCATTGCCATCCTCCTCCGGCTTGATCAGCAGAATATCTTCCACCGCATCACCAACAAACAAAGACATATCACCATTTGCAAAATAATGATTACAGTAGAATGGCATATCAATCTTTCGATATACATTTCCATCTTTATGGGCAAACCCAAAGTAAGGTGTTTCCGTGCTGACATTCTGAGAGGCATATACCTGCCCTTTAGAATTAGAAATCGTTCCATCATGGCCGCCACGGCGATTGTCAAAAATAATATCCCCTTTCTGGGACCAGAATTCATGACCAACACAATCATCCTCCTTCTGACGGAAACATGGCCAGAAATCTCCAGTTTTTATATTAATCAGCCAGATTCTCTGCTGAACATAATTCCACGGTCCCTCATGACAGAACATCGCAATCTCCGGATCATCTGGTGAAAACTGAAAATGACTCAGCCAATGAGTATCCCGGAATACATCATGGAATTCACTGCCATCTAAACGGATCATAGAAACTCGACCATCTTTGGTTGCAAACATTTTCTCCTTAAAACCAGCATAATTAGGACCACCATCTGGAAGTGCGTCCACATCCTCGTTCCGATTGAACCCAATCCACTGCTTATCGCAGCTAAAGGACAGGTTCTGGAGCAGCTTATGCTCTTTCTCCTCATAGATCAGTTTATTTTCTCTTGTTCTTGTATGATAAAGGCGGATATTATTCTCCGTTACATAAGCTACATACTCGCCATCCGGCGTCTTCGTGATTCTCCCAACTTCAATCCCTTTTGGGTCATCCGTCAGTTGTTCCATCTCACCACTTTCCAAATCCATTTTAAATAGATTGCAGATCTCCGTTCCTTCATGTCCCCGGTTAGATAAAAAATAAATCGTTTTGCCATCTAAATCAAAGGAGTTTTCTGTAAAATAAAAATGATAATTAATTCCCTGATTAGTCAGCTGGGTAATCTGTACTCCACTTTTTGGATCTGTAAATATTCTCTTCTCAGATGCGTATTTCGTTCCCACCATGTCTGTCTCTTCCCTCTCGATCATACTCAAACGATACAAAAATACGTTTACTTTTGCTGCTTATTTCCGATTGGCTTTCATTTTCTCCTTATCCGCATGGAAATCCAGGTAAGAAGCATCCGGGTAGGAATACTCACCACGATAATTGGAAGCATTATAAATCGGGAACTGTACCGGATGATAGGTCTGCTCCTTCGGGCAGTCATCCTGGGTATAAATGTACATGGAATGGTAATCCCATACTACCAGCTCGTCTCTCTCATCACCGGTCAGATCCAGTGACTCACAGCACAGAACCGGATGTCCATCGTCTGGGAATTCCACTGCGCGGACGCCTCTGCCATTTAACAAACCGCCCTTCTTCGCGTCTGCGTTGGTCAGGATCAGCTCTGTGCCATCACCATCCCAGTTCACCGGAGCCAGGATATTGCCGTTCATCTCATTTTCCATCTCCCAGATCTGGTTGCCATAGCAGTCATAAAGGAAGATCACACCCTGGTGACCCCAGAAGTTCGTAACCACGATCTCTCTGCCTTCCCGCTCCGGGCAATAGTTCGCAATGGAAACCCGCTGTGCGTGACCGACCATATCTCGCGCTACGATATTGCCATAGAAATCGCCGATGAAAAAGCCTGCTTTACCGGAGACACAGGCAAAATGACCTTCATCCTCGCCTGGCATCCATTTTCCTGCCACGATCTCATCCGTATGATCCTCAGAGATCGGATAGCTCCACAGCATCTGTCCGTCACTGTCTAACAGTTTATAGCCTACCAGCAGCTCGTCCTTTCCGTCTCCGTCAATATCGATTGGAAGCGGGCAATGACCAGTGTTCGTCGGGCTCTTAAATTTCCACATCACATTCAAATCTTCGTCCAAAGCGTAGATCCGGCAATAACGGTCTTTGATCAGAATATCTGCCGGTCTCTCTTTGCCCCTGAAGTTGCAGATACGGATGCCATCCGGGTTGATCCGTTCAAATGCATAAATCTGATACGGAACACCGATCAGATCCGCGTCATCATCATCGGAAAATGGCGTCTTGGCGGATTTCTTGATGGTTCCTGTCCTGCCATCCAGAATCCGGATCTCAAAATCCCATCCCACGATGACTTCGTCCCTTCCATCTCCATCAATATCATAAACCTGAAATGCCATATCCGCAGAAACCTTACCCAGTTCTTCCGTCTTATCAGATGGCTCTCCCAACTGCCACAATACGTTGCCCTCTAAATCAATGGCGGTCAGACAGCTGATAAATCCATAGGCGTCACGGCAGATTCTCTTCTGCATCTGTGCCAGGACCACATACCATTCATCGGTTCCTGTCAGATGTCCGAAACGGATCTGACGGCTGGTGCCAAAATTTTTCAGGTCGATCTTCTTCCAGAGCTTCATCTTCGGATGTTTCTTCATCTCTTCCGTTTCTGTCTCTTTTACAGCCAGCTCTGCCACTTCGATTTCCTGTTTCGTTTTTTCAGATACACATACCTTAAAATCTGCAAATCTGGACGGGCAGTCTGCAGTGATTCCCACTTTTCCACCTCTTGCCACCAGATCATCCTCAACCCGGAACAGCTCCTGGTCGTCCACATAAACCTTAGCAATGCGGCCATCACAGTCCACTTTCAGGCGATATTCCTGATCGCAGCCATGTGGGAAGGACACTTCTTTTAAGACCTGGACTTCTTCTTTATGACGGTATGCCACTGCCGCTTTGTCCTTGCCATCCAGATAAAATACCAGCGTGTCAATACTGTGGTTCATACTGAATACCAGACCTGCCATGCCCTTCTGGGAAAGACGTCTGACGGAGACAGACACCTCGTAGTCCTTCCACTGGTGCTTTCCGGTTTCCAGAGTCGGGAACATCCGGTGAGGCCGGTTTTTCTCGATCCGCATGGACTCCATAAAATGTCTTCCATCACGTTCCGTGATCAGCCAGGTTGGACCGGTTCCGTTGTATGATGAGTTGCAGACCATGTCTACCCAGTTGCCGTGATAGCCATTCGCTACCACGTACTGATATTCTCCCATCGCCGTATGGTCTTTGTCATAAGGAAACTCCCCAATGGGAAAGTCCTGAAAATCTTCGTTGCTCAATACTACATTTTTCATTGCATATTCCTCCTTTGCCGGTATTCCATCGGTGTATAATTATAATATTCCTTGAAAATCCTTGAAAAATGCTGAACACTTTTATATCCCAGCTGGCTGGCGATCTCGTAGGTCTTCATATTGGTAGATAAAAGCAGCTGCGCCGCCCGGTCCATCTTCAGCTTTTTATCATATTCCATAAATGTTTCATGGGTTTTTTCTTTAAAATAGCGGCTTAAATACGCCGGATTCATCTGCATATAATCCGCCACATCCATTAACGAATAATCTGAATCTACATGGGCCTGCATATACCTCTTGATCTGGTCAATGGCAGCTGGCTGTTCCTGACTATGTTCTTTCGCAGATATCTCAGAAACGTTCCTTTTTTCCTTTCCCATTTCCCTGTTTTCTCGTTCTTTTAAGCGTTTCACCGCAAGAGAAACCTTCTCGATCACTTCATTTTTCAGAACCGGCTTTGAGATATAAGCCATAACCCCCAGTTCCAGAGCTTTCTTGGCATAAGAAAAATCCTCGTATGCCGTAAAAATGATAAACTGGCAGTTCTCCAGGATCGGCCTTAGCTTCTCAATGGCCGTTAACCCATCCATTCCCGGCATCCGGATATCCACAAGCGCAATATCCGGCGCATATTCTACTGCTTTCTGATATAATTCTTCTCCATCCTGGGCTGTCGCCACTACTTCCACATCCAAGGAAGCCCAGTCGATGGTATTTTTGATTCCAGTTAACACAATTCTCTCATCATCTGCTATGATCAGACGATACATATTTTATTCACCTCTTCCAATGGGAGTTTCAAAATAATCCTGGTGCCCCCATTCAAACTGCTGTCAATATGAAAATCCGCATGGCCTTTATAAAGGGTGTGAAGGCGGGCTGAGATATTCACCAGCGCCACATATTTCTTGCCATCTTCCTCATA